>ERZ773248.150-NODE-150-length-101834-cov-17.841460_pt1 | contig 101834 bp, 74 predicted proteins | sample MGYA00580518_ERZ773248 | MGnify/ENA primary metagenome ERZ773248 (study PRJEB29015, sample SAMEA2737762) | human gut metagenome | biome: human gut; feature: human-associated habitat; material: faeces | place: China | collected 2012 ...
ACTTGTCGAGGTTGATGATGTGATACTCAGGATATTTGTTCACGAAAAGTCTTACAACGTGTGAGCCGATGAAACCAGCACCGCCCGTGATAATGATATTCTTCATTTACTTTGAACTTTGAAAATTGAACTTTGAACTTTATGATTCGTTTTTTTGAGCAGAAGCAACAAAAGCTTCTAACTCTTTATTATTTTGCTTCCGCCAATTCGGCGATACACTTCTTCAAACTGTCAGTCCAGTATGGCACCTTAAAACCGAAGGTCTGCTTCAGCTTGCTCTTGTCGAGCACAGAGAAGTGAGGACGCTTCACTGGGCTTGGGAACTCCTCGCTGTAGCATGGTTGAATATCGCAGGTGTTGCCGCTGAGTTCGCAGATAATCTTGGCAAAGTCAAACCAGGAGCATACACCCTCGTTAGAGAAGTGATAGATGCCGGTCTTGTCAAGTTGGTTGGTCTCGATGATGTGAGAGATGACAGCAGCAAGGTCACCGGCATAAGTAGGAGTACCCACCTGATCGAATACCACCTTCAGGGTGTCGTGGCTAGCCGTGAGACTCTGCATGGTTTTCACGAAATTCTTTCCCCACTGAGAGTAGAGCCAAGCAGTGCGAATAATGATATGCTTGCAGCCCGTAGCCTCGATACTCTTTTCACCCGCCAATTTGGTCTTACCATATACACCAAGCGGATTGGTTTCCCAATCTTCCTTACAAGGAATATTCTTATCGCCTTGGAACACATAGTCGGTACTAACATGAATGAGGGTACCATCTACTTCCTTCATTGCCTGAGCCAAATTGCCAGCCGCAGTATTATTAAGTAAATTGGCTAAATCAAAATCACTCTCAGCCTTATCCACGTTGGTATAAGCTGCACAATTAACGATAACCTGAATATCATTCTCCTTTACGCTGGCACGGATAGCGTCAAGATTAGTGATATCCAATTTCTCATAGCCTTCAGCCACATCGGTGAAGACAAACTTGTGATTGCTTCTTTTGGCGCAAATCTGCATTTCATGACCCAACTGGCCATTAGCGCCTGTTACTAAAATATTCATTGGTCGTTAAATATTACCTTTTAATAAAACTATGTGGCAAAAGTACAGATTATTTCTGAGATTCCCAAAAAATAGCAGAGGAATTTGTATTAATAATATATAAATAAGGTGTAAACCCTAAAAATGGAAAATGAAGAAGACAAAAAAACCGCCAGAATCTTTCACAAGAGCCTGACGGGTTTAACCTAATACACTAATTTTCTTTTCCCTTAGATAAACTAAAACCTGTTTTTTATTTAAATCAACATACTAAATCAACAAAAGGAATATGTACCTTAGAAGACTTGAAGTGGTAGTATAATAACTACTTTTTTCTTTTTTCGATTGCAAAGATACTACAAAAAATCTACAGTTGTATCCCTAAGTAGCAGAAAAGTAAATGGAAAGTAAAATTCCACCTTTCTAACTTGTTTTAAATCAAAAACTTACAAAATTAACCATTTTTATCAAAGTAAATACTATAATACCATTTTTTATTTGTATCTTTGCAACACAAAAACGACAAATAGACTAATTTTATCCTTTTCAGACTACAATTATGTCATTTACAAAACATAAACAGAAGATGAGACTATTACTAATACTTCTTATGCTTATGATGCCACTGCTCGCTCAAAGCAAAACCGATGAGAAAAAGCTCCTGGAGCGTATCGACTACATGATTGATAACGACAAGCATTATCAAGATATCAAGGAAAACGAGCTCAAACATCTGAAACAGGTAGCCTTTGATGCAGAAGATGACAAGACCCGACTCCTTTTCCTTGACAGCATATACCGTGCCTACAGCGCCTACCGCTACGACTCGGCATACGCTTACATGCAGCGTGGACTGGAGTTGGCACAGAAGATCAACGATACCTATTATATAACTCTCAACCAGATTAACCGGGCGTCAGTACTCTCGGTAAGGGGATTCTATGACAAAGCCGAAGCTCTGCTCGAATCACTCCATCCCGACACGATGCCCTACAAGCTGAAGTTATACTATTACTATACCTTCGCCTGGATCTATAATTACTGGGAATCATACGCCCAAAACTCTGATTACGCAAAAGAATTCCGCACCCAAAGGAAGCATTACATGAATCTCTTGCTCCAGAGTTTCAAAGAAGATAGCAGAAACACCGTCTACTACAATTATCTGCTAGGCGAAAACATCTATTTGAATGAGCCTACCAGCAAGCAGTCGCTCTACCATTTCATGAAGGCAGTGAAGATGTCTCCAGCCAAATCACGCATCCATGCCATGTCGGCATACGGTGTCGCCAGATATTACAAACTTACAGGTAACTTCGATCTCTACGAGAAATATCTCGTGGAAGCATCTGTGAGTGATGGCCTATGCCAGCTCAAGGAAACGGTAGCCCTACAGAAACTTGCCTACTTTCTTTTTAAAAAGGATGCAAGCAACAGTAAGAGAGCAGCCAAATACATCCAGCACACGATGGAAGACGCCCAGTTCTTCAACAACCGACTGCGCATGATGGAAATTTCCAATATCCTCCCTGTCATCGCTTCTGCCAACCAGCAGGCTGCCGAGAAATCACGTACCCGTTTCCTCTTCGGCTTCATCGGTGTTAGCGTAGCACTCATCATCATCCTCATTCTCTCCTTCGTCAACAACCGACAGAAGAACAAGCTGAAGAAAAACAAGCAGGAAATAGAAGAGCAGAACGAGAAACAGAAAGAAATGAACGCACAGCTCACCCAGCTGAACCAGCAGCTGATAGAAACAAACATCAAGCGAGAGACCTACATGCGACTCTTCATGGACATCAGTGCGGCATATATCAGAAAATTGTCAGATTACCGCAAACTGGTGAACCGAAAGATCAAGGCTAACCAGACTGCCGACCTGCTGAAAACCCTCAACACCCACAAGATGGAAGAGGAGGAGTCACAGATGTTCTACAACCGCTTCGACAAGGCGTTCATGGAACTGTATCCCGGTTTCGTGACGGAGTTGAACAAGCTCCTGCTGCCAGAATGCCAGCTGGAACTTCCTACTGCCCACACCCTGACCACGGAAATCCGTATCTATACATTGATGCGACTAGGCATAACCGACAGTCAGGAGATAGCCACCCTGCTGCATTATTCCACCCAGACCATCTACAACTATAAATCGGGCATGAGAGCAAAGGCAAAGAATCGCGAGACTTTTGAGAGCGACATCAACCGTCTCTGCCATATTATATAATAAGAAGTTAAAGGAGTTTAGACAACAGTCTTTTTGGCGTAGATTTTAAGCAGCAAGACATACGCCTTAACTCCTTTAACTCCTATAATATGCGACTAATCGCGATGGATAACCGTTCCGTTTGCCTGATGCGTAGCAAGAACCAGCACCTCTGCTATCTGCACATGTTCAGGAGCAGAAGCTGCATAGTAAGCCACGTCAGCCACATCATCACCATTCAAAGGAGTGATACCACGATAAACCTGGTCAGCTCGCGCATTATCACCATGGAAACGGACATTAGAGAAATTGGTTTCTACCAATCCAGGTTTCACATTGGTTACACGCACCTTGGTATGTGCCACATCAATACGCAACCCATCAGAGATAGCTTTAACGGCAGCCTTGGTGGCACAATAAACATTGCCTCCGGCGTAAGCAGCATCTCCTGCCACACTACCAATATTGATAATATGACCATGATTACGTTTAATCATGCCAGGCACAATCAGGCGAGTCATGGTAAGAAGTCCCTTGATATTGGTATCAATCATCTGATCCCAATCCTCAAAATCACCTTCATACTCCGGTTCCAGACCACGAGCCAATCCGGCATTATTGATCAGCACATCAATATTGCGCCATGCATCAGGAATATAATCTACAGCCTTCTTTGCTGCCTCACGATTACGGACATCGAAAGCTAAAGCCAAGACTTCAGTGCCTTCTGCCTCTAATTCCTTTTTCAGGATTTCCAACTTGCCAGTATTTCTACCAGTGATAATAAGATTGTAACCACCTCTTGCAAAGCGGCGAGCGCAACCTTCGCCTATTCCGCTTGTTGCACCTGTGATAAGAGCTATTTTATTCATTTGCTTTGAACTTTGATTTTTAAACTTGTTACTTTGAACGTTGAGCTTTGAACTTTGAGCTTTATGATTAGTAAAGCATATGAATTGGCTTTCCCTTCGGCCGCCGAACGTTGTTTCTTCACTCTTCGTTCTTCATTCTTCACTTAAAGTATCAGAACCCTCACTTCTGCATTTGCCATTTTCTCTATCTGATTCATCGGGCGTTTGAAATAGACACTCTGAATCGCCTTATTGATGATGCCATGTCCCACTGCCAGAATAGTCTTATCGGGATAAGCAACCTTGAGCCAGGTAAGAAAATTCTGAGCTCTGGACTTCATCCTTTCCAAAGTTTCTATATTATCAGGCCAATCCTTTGGATCCTTAGGCAAGGAAGGAATGAACTTACCCGTAAAGTCACCCCAATCCCGCTCTCTCAGCAATGGAGTGGTAACGATATGAGCATCAAGCTCCTCATCTGTCAGATTACCAGTCAGAGAGAGAACTTCTATATGAGGACGGGCAATAATCTTACAAGTCTGAATACTGCGATACAGATCACTGGAAACGAAGGCATCAATAGGTTCGTTTACCATCTTCCTGGCAACCTCCCCAGCTTGCTCAATACCTTTCGCATTCAGCTTGCCCGGTGTCTGCCCCTGCATGATCTGAGCAGCATTATCCACGGTCTCACCATGGCGCACAAGATATAACTTTGTCATAGCTTATAGTTTTTGCTTACAAAATTACTCATAATTGGCGAAAATAAGGAATAATTTGCGTTAAATAAATCATAAAAATCATGCTTTCTCAATTTTCTTTCGTATTTTTGCATAAAGATTAATATAACATTGCAAAATCGTTTTAAAAAAGATAAGTATGAAAGTAGTACATAGTTCTTTGTTTCGTGCCGTCTGTGCCATCATCATTGGTGTTTTACTCATCCAATACCGCGAACAGACAGTCACATGGATTACCATCGCTATCGGTGTGTTGTTTTTCCTTTCAGGAGCCATCTCCCTCATCTCCTACTTCAGCGCTAAGAGAACTGCAGAGAAGATGAAAGGCCAGATGCTTTCTGACGCCAACGGCAAACAGATTATCGGAATCAAGCCCAACTTCCCTATCGTTGGTTTGGGCAGTCTGATTCTCGGCATGATTCTGGCATTGATGCCAAATGTATTCATCGCATGGCTGATGTTTATCCTTTCGGCAATCCTGATCTTGGGTGCCATCACTCAAATGGCAAATCTGGTAACAGCTGCCAAGATGGGGCGTGTGGGCATCATCTACTGGCTTATGCCTTCAGCCCTTCTGCTCTTGGGTATACTGGCAGTCATCAAGCCTTCTGCCTTAGCCTCAGCCCCATTGCTCATCATCGGTTGGGCCATGTTGGTATACGGTGTAGTAGAATGCGCCAATGCCTGCAAGATTTCCAACAACCGACGTAACTGGCAGAGAAAGAACAACCAAAAGAACAACATCGTAGTAGACTCAGATTCTACCAGTACCCAAAACGAAGAAGTTACTTTTATTGAATAGAAAACAAAATAGCCTCACAAGTATCTTCAAACTTGCGAGGCTATTTTTATTATTTTTCTACGAGTCCCTCTACATAGCGACAAAGGATACTAATACCCTTTTCATTCTCACCTCCCTGCGGAATGATGATATCTGCATAACGCTTGGTTGGCTCGATAAACTGCTCGTGCATAGGCTTAAGAACCTTGAGATAACGGTCTACGACCATTGATACCGTTCTACCTCTGTCTATCGTATCACGCTGAATATTACGAATCAAGCGTTCATCAGCATCGGTATCTACAAATACCTTCAGGTCCATCAAGCTGCGCAATTTCTTATCCACCAAGGTCATGATACCCTCAATAATCACTACCGGCTTTGGCTCTACATGAATCGTCTCCGGTTCACGATTGCATTTGAGATAACTGTAAGTAGGCTGCTCTATTGCCTTGCCTGCACGCAAATCAGCCAGCTGCTGATGCAAGAGTTTCCAGTCGAAAGCCGACGGATGGTCGAAATTAATTTGATGGCGTTCCTCTTCCGTCATATGCGAGGTGTCATTATAATAAGAGTCGAGTGGCACCACTGCTACATAATGCGGCGGCAGCACTTCTACGAGTTTCTTTACTACTGTTGTCTTGCCAGAACCTGTACCTCCAGCAATACCTATCACCGTTACCTTATCTATCTTTTCCATTTTCTATAAGATTTCTTCAAACATTTTGCGATAATACTCAGCCTTTTTCTCCACCGCCATCGGATAAGCCCTGGAACTGGACGGCATGCGGTAAAGCCTAAGCTGACGAGTTCCGACAGTAAACTCTACAAATTCTCCCATCTTGGGAAGCGAACGAATGCCAAAATGGTCAGAAAAGACCTTGGTGGCAAGCTGTCCTGCCGTAAGAACCGCCTTACATTCGGGTAATCTGGCAAGCATACCATCCAGATCAGAAGGCTGCACAATTTGCAAGTCTTTATCAGAAGCCGTATTCTTGGTTCGAACCACCTGTTGGGCGGTATCATAGATAGCAACTCCTTTTTCTTTCAGAAAATCCTTGATGGCATCCAGCCTATAAGTCTTATGTTCCACATCTACGAAATGGAATTTATCTCCGAAGTAAATCAGTCCGAATATTCTCCACATGTCGTTCTGGAAGTTAGGATAATACCAGGGCATGCACCATCGCTTCTCTGCGGGTGGAAAGGTACCGAGCATCAGCAACTTGGCATTGCCCGGTAACCATGGTTCAAAAGGATGTTCTTCAACCATTTTATTTTTTCTCCTTCACCAAATATAAAACTACAGGCAAGTGATCACTGTAACCGTTGAGCCATCTGCCACCCGCTTTGGTACGCAAAGGAGCTCCCTTGTACTGTCCTTCCTGCTGAATCAGATAATCTCTGCGGAATACGTGGTGCTTCCAATACTTCAAGCTGCTGTAATCCTTGTTCTTAGAATCCTTATTCAAAAGACTAGGCGAAAGCACAATCTGATCGAAAAGGTTCCAGGAGCCATTATAGAACAAAGTACCCTTACCCTCCTTAGCCAGGATATTATACCATGGATTATACATATCATCAGGACCAACCTCGGAGATTTCTGCCTTTGCTTTCAATACCTTGTGCATACTCTCATTGGTAGGATCATCATTCATATCACCCATCACAAAGACCTTCATCCCAGGATTTAGGCGGAGCAGAGAATCTTTCACGACTTTCGTTTGACGAGCACCACTCTCGCGATAGAACGGTCCAGAGAAACGGCTAGGCCAGTGACATACAATGACAGCCACATCATCACCTCCCATTTCACCACGTACGGTAAGGAATCCGCGAGTCATGAAAGCCGAATCCTTTTCCAATTCCTGGACATAAGGAACCAACTTTACATTCTTGACAGTGAAAAGTGCTGGATTATAAATTAAAGCACAGTCAATACCACGCTTATCAGGACCCTCAACATGACAGAATTGCATATTGCGAGCCTTCAAAGGAGGTTGAGCTGTAAGATCTTTCAAGACGTTGGCATTCTCCACCTCGGCAAGACCAATAAATGCACATCCCACGTTAGGCAGCACATCAGTACCCATATCAGCAAGGGCTCTGGACATATTTTTCAATTTGTTGGTATACTTCATACCATTCCATCCCTTGGCAGGCAAATATTCATAATCATTCTTACCCGCATCATGACAGGTATCAAAGAGATTCTCCTGATTGTAGAATCCAACAGCATATACCTGAAACTGTTTACCACTAGAAGCCTTTGATTTCTTCTGGGCAATAGCACCCAAACTTATAAAAAGTAAGGCTGCCAAAAAAAGCATTTGTTTTCTCATACCACCTATTTAATATTAAAGTTATATACTTTTTAGTATGCACACAGCACATAACTGTGCGATTTTGTTGGGCAAAGATAGTACAAAAACCGCAGATTTCCCCATAAAAATGAATATTTTTTCAGAATTCATTCATTTTTAACTAAAAAGACTTTCTTTTTCAAAAAATTATTTGTTACTTTGCAGCATTAAAAACAAATTTATAATTATCTTTAGGCAAGAACCTTATAAAGGTACCGTCTATAAGTAATTATTAATTCTTAATAACGATAAACTATGCAAAAGAAAGTAAACTTAGCAACGTTAGCACTCTTTTCCTGTACGCTTACTATGGCTCAAAATGAAAAAACAGAGCAAAACATAGCACAGGGTCTTGACGAGAATGCTTTTACCTTCTCAGAGGCACAGTTGGGTGAGGACGATGACATGTCTTCAAATGTCACCATCCTCAATTCAACCAGCAACGTTTACGCCAGCAAGGCAGGTTACCTGTTCTCGCCCGTCCGTTTCCGCTATCGTGCCTTCAACCAGAAGTACAATGATGTCTATATTAATGGAACAGCCATGAACGATATGGAGACGGGACAGTTCAGATTTTCCAACATCGGTGGTTTGAACCGTTTCTCCAGAAATGTAGACTTTTCTTTACCTTTTGAAGCCAACAATTACTCAATGACAGGTATGGCGGGTTCAAACAACTACGATTTCCGTGCAGGAAGCATGCAGGAAGGGCAGTATGCCAGCGTGGCTGCTGCCAACCGCAACTACACACTTCGTGGATTATACACCTATGCCAGCGGTTTCAATGAGAAAGGTTGGGCGATCACTGCCGGATTGACCTATCGCTGGGCAAACCGTGGATATGTAGAGGGAACCTTCTACAATGCTCTCTCCTATTTCTTCGGAGTACAGAAGAAATGGATGAACGGTCACTCACTGAGCTTCTCTACCTGGGGTAACCCTACCGAAAGAAGTACTCAGGGAGCATCTACAGATGAGGCTTACTGGCTTGCCAACGACTACTATTACAACCCATACTGGGGTTATCAGAACGGGCACAAGAGAAACTCACGCGTAGTGAACGACTTTGCACCTTCTGCTATCGCTACATGGGATTGGGACATCAATGACAAGATGAAGCTCACTACCTCACTGTTTGGCAAATACTCGATGTACAAGAGCACCAAACTCAACTACAACAACGCCGAGAACCCTCAGCCAGACTATTGGAAGAACATGCCATCGGCTAACTTCTACGTATGGGGCGACTTCAAGAACGGTAACAATGCTTATAACTGGGACAGCTGGAACAACGCTGTAAACTACTGGACAGCAAGCAAGGCGAACAGACAGATTGATTGGGACCGTCTCTACTATTCTAACCAGCAGGCTGCAAAGAATGGTCAGGAAACCATGTACTATCTGCAGGCAAAGCATAATGACAACCTCAATGTAAGTTTGTCATCAACCCTGAACACCAAGTTGACCAAGAAGTCTAGCCTGGCTACAGGTCTCATGCTCGGCACTAACAGCAATCGCCATTATCAGACCATGGAGGATATGCTCGGTGGAACCATATTCCACAACGTAAACTCTTATGCTATCGGTGATTATCCTATCACAGACCCACGTGTACAGTATGACCTTAACACAGCTGGTCCAAACAACACTGGTAAACTTGTCTATGAGGGTGACAAATTCGGTTACGACTATCGTATCGATGTAAACAAGGCGAACCTCTGGAGCACCTATACCAGCGAATTCTACCGCATGAAGGCAATGTTGAGTGGCCGTATCGGTTATACAGGCATGAAGCGTCATGGATATATGCGCAATGGTATGGCAGCCAACAACAGTTACGGTAACAGCGAGACAGCCAACTTCCTGGATGGAGGTATGAAGGGAAGCCTGAATGTAGACTTAGGCAGAGGTCATGCTTTCAGCATTGGCGCTGGCTACGAATGGCGTGCCCCTATGGCTAATACTGCATTTATTGCACCAGAAATCAACAATGATTTCGTAACCAATCTCAAGAACGAGCGTATCTTCAGCTCAGAATTCAGCTACCAGTATCGCAATGCATGGCTGCATGCCAACTTAAGCGGTTACTATAGCCGTCTGGAACATGTTACAGAGTGGCAGAACTTCTACAACGATGATGAAAACTCATTTACATACGTAAGTATGACCGGTCTGAAGAAGGAATACTATGGCTTGGAAGCTGGCTTGAAGTTCAAACTCACTTCATGGCTCGACCTCAAGACCTTGGGAGCTATCAGCGAGGCAAAGAACATCAACAATGTAACAGCCAACTATATGCTCTCTAAGAGTGCTGAGGTTTATACCGACAAGGCTTACGTTCTTGACATGCGAGAGAGCGGAACTCCACTCACAGTGGGAAGCATCGGTCTGAGCACACATCTGAACGGATGGTTCATCGATGTGAATGCCAACTACTATGACCGCATCTACCTCTCTTATTCTCCTAGCTACCGCTACGAGAAAGTGCTGAAGAACCGTCAGTCGGCTCACCAGAAGTATCCAGAGATATTCCCGGCAGTAGTTACAGAAGATGGCAACAGCTGGTTACCAGAGGCAGTAGCACAGGCTAAGGGACATGGCGGTTGGATGGTTGACATGAGCATCGGCAAGAGCGTAAGATTGAAGAAGGGCTCACTCAACTTCAACCTCATGATTACCAACCTCTTCAACAACCAGAAGATGGTTACTGGTGGCTACGAACAGAATTCACGTTCAGGCTATACGCTCACCACAGACGGAGAGGTCAACAATGTTCGTATTTATCAGTTCTCAAAGAATCCTAAGAAGTATTACGCATTTGGTACCAATGGTATGTTCCAGATAGGATACCGATTCTAAAAACAATATGACAATGAAAAAGATAAAATTCATAGCAATGGCCCTAATGGCAATGACGGGAATGATGCTGGCATCATGTATGGGTGACAGCTACGCTGACCCTGATATGGTCGAGACTATCCCTGCTGCGCCATACGGTAACAACCTGCTTAGGGAGAAAAACGTAGTTTCCATTGCACAGCTCAAGAGCGATTATAAGACTACCATCAATGGTGGTGGCTACAAGCTCATTGATAAACCAATGATGATCAAAGGTTACATCACAGGCAATGACATCAGCGGCAACCTCTATCAAGAAGTTGCGCTTCAAGACGAAACGGGGGCTATCCTCGTTGATATCAACGCAGGCGGACTGCATGGTTATCTTCCTGTAGGACAGGAGATTCTCATTGATCTTAACGGGCTCTACATTGGAAGTTACGGCAAGCAGGCAAAAATTGGCGGTATCTATACCAACCTGAAGACGGGGGCTACATCTGTAGGTAAGATGGACCGCCCTACCTGGCAGAAGCACTTCAAGCTTCTTGATGAAGCTGATGCCAGCAATGTGAAGGCCGAGATTTTTGATCTCACCAAGGCTACTGATGCTACTTACCTTGAAGAGAATGCAGGCAAGCTGATGACCATCAAAGGCGTGAAGTTCAGCAGTGCAAACGGAAAGACTGTTTGGGCAGCTAATGACGAAACAACCAACCAAAACCTGAAGGATGCAGAGTCAGGTCAGTGGATCAGTTCAAACACAGTAGTAGTAAGAACATCCGGTTATGCCAGATTCGCCAATGCCATCCTGCCTGATGGTGCTTTCGACATCACCGGTATCTTCACCAGATATAATAATGTATGGCAGATCATCATCCGCAACACAGATGATCTTACCCCTGTTGTACTCGACAAGAGCGGAACGTTGGAAGATCCTTATACGGTAACCAAGGCTCTTGAAATCATCAATGCCGGTACCTTTACAACAGATAAAGTTTATACCACTGGTATCATCTGCGAGGTAAACGACATCGACACTGGCACCTACGGCAACGCCACCTACTCCATCTCTGTGGATGGCAAGGTAGCAGAAGGCAAGACACTGAAGGTGTTCCGTGGCTACAATATCGGTGGTGAGAAGTGGACCGAGGAAACCAAGGGTACTCTCACTGTAGGCAAAAAGGTAGTTATTTTGGGAGCCCTGACACTCTACAACGGCGTAGCAGAGATCAACTCGGGCAACCAGCTCATCAGCATCAAGTAAATTACACCTTAATTATATATAGTAACACCAATAAAAAAGACAACAATATGAAAAAGTATATATTTTCAGTTTTGATGGCGGCGATGGCTGCTTTCACATTCAGCAGTTGTGAGGATGTACCAGAACCTTACACCATGCCAACCAAACCGGAGACTGGCGGCACCACAGAAGGTGTGGCTAAGGGTACCGGTACCGCAGCTGACCCATACAACAGTGTGGCTGTAGCCAATTACTGCAAGACCCTGGAGGCAGGCGTAGAGTCTGACAAGGAGGTCTATATCAAGGGTAAGGTAGTGAGCATAAAGGAGCAGTTCTCTACCAGCTTCGGTAACGGCTCTTTCTACATTGCCGATGATGAGACCAGCGAAAAGTTCTACATTTTCCGCTCACTCTATCTGGGCAACAGGAAGTGGACAACCAACGATCCTGAGCTCAAAGAGGGCGACGAGGTTGTTGTATGCGCCAAAGTGATGAACTATATGGGCAATACACCGGAGACTGTAGCCAACAAGACTTACCTTGTATCATTGAATGGCAAGACTGCAGGAGGCACTACTCCAGACACTCCAACTGCAGGAGAGGCAAAGGGTGATGGTACTGCTGCCAATCCTTTCAATAGCGTTGCTGCTCAAAAATATACAGCTGCTTTGGAGGCGGGAGTTGTTACCGACAAGGAATTCTACATCAAGGGTAAGGTTCAGAGCATCAAGAATCAGTTCTCTGCAGACTTCGGCAACGGCTCATTCTATATTGCCGATGATGCCAACAGCACCCAGTTCTATATCTTCCGCATCTACTACTTCGGTGGCGAGAAGTGGAAGGAGGGCGATATGACGCTGAAGGAAGGCGATGAGATCGTGGTTTGCGCCAAGCTCGTCAACTACATGGGCAACACCCCAGAGACCAACCAGGGCGGTAAGCTCATCTCCGTGAATGGCAAGACCAACGGCGAGGGCGGCGGCACTCCAGATACCCCATCCAAGCCAGATACTCCAGCCACAGGCGAAGGCTTGACCATCGATGGCACCACCGTTACACTGAGCAATGCGGCAGCTACAACCACAGGTACCAGCGTAGAGCTGAATCTCAATACATTAGGTTTGGCCAACCAGGCAGCCGTAGAAACCGTGAAGTTCTCAGATGGTTCCACTGTAACCTTCGATGCCAATGGTCAAGAGAACGGTCCTAAGTTCTACACCAACACCAAGGGCGTTCGCGTATATGCCAACAACAAGCTCATCTTCAAGGGCATCAAGAAGATTAAGCAGATTGTAATGACCTGCGACAGCTACAACGGCATCAACTACGTGGGCAATGCCACAGCCACCATCGAGTTCTCTGACAAGACTGCTACCTATACCAATCTCTATACAGAGTCCACTGGTGGTGGTGTTCAACTTCGCGTGAAGACCATTAAGATTATTTATGCGGAGTAAAGCGCTAATTCTCAAATATTTCTTAAAAAGAAGAGGAAAAATTTGGTAGATTCAAGAAAAAAGTGTAACTTTGCACCCTGAAATTGTCAACAGGCTATAATGGGCATGCCCCGATGAGGGACACGAAATGATGCGAAAGCATCCCCATGACGTCTATTTTTAATAACCAAATAAAAATAAAAAAGAAAAAATGAAAAAAGGTATTCATCCAGAGAACTATCGTCCTGTAGTATTTAAGGATATGTCTAATGGCGATATGTTCCTCTCACAGTCTACATGCAAGACAAACGACACAGTAGAATTCGAGGGCGAAACTTATCCAGTTGTAAAGATTGAAATCTCTAGCACTTCTCACCCATTCTATACAGGTAAGAGCAAGCTCGTTGATACAGCTGGTCGCGTAGACCGCTTCATGAACCGTTACGGTAAGTTGAAGAAGTAATATATATACCTTTTTCATAAGGATATATTATTATCGAAAGATACAAAGTGCATTCCAACGTAGTTGCATATACGTAGGAATGCACTTTTTCTCTTCTTATACATACAGGAAATCACTTTTTAACTTCTTATTCTCTGAAAAGTAATCTCCTATTATTATAAAGAAAGTAATCTATAACTTAAAACAATTACGAGAAATGAAACATACTAAGTTACTTATCCTCTCACTCATCGCGGTGATGACCTTCTCAGCCTGCGGTACTGATGATACTCTTCAGTTTAACTTTCCTGACAAAGAAAATAACGGCGGAGGAAACAATGGTGGTGGAAATACTGGCGGCAGCACCGGAGAATCTACCGATAAGAATAACACCAACAAGAATGTGGCAACAGATAAGATGCCAACCGTGGTAAAGAACGCCATCAACGGCCTGGAGTTCCCAAAGCTCAAGAGCAACGGAACTAGCTACGCCATCGTGCACATGGATAATACCACGGGCATGGTGAACTTCTCTACCGAATGGGATGACGACATGAAAAGCCAGCGTTGGAGCTGCTATACTTTCAACACCTCAAACACGGCATCTAACGTAGATAGATGGAAACCTGCTCAGGGTGAGCGTCAGTATCCATGGGATACCGACCTGCAGGAGCAGTGGGGCATCACCGATTTCACCGAAGACCCTACCCCAACCAAGCAGGGATTCGACCATGGACATATCTGCCCTTCTGCCGACCGCAAGCTGAACCTTACCCAGCAGAAGCAGACTTTCTTCATGACCAACATGCAGCCACAGTATAGCAACTTCAATCAGAAGGGTACCTGGTATAAGATGGAGGAAGAGCTCCGCAAGTTGGCTCCAAAGATTGACAGCGATACTCTTTTTATCGTAAAGGGTGGCACTATTGATGCCGTAGGAAGCGAAAGCAACCTCCTGGGATGGAAGAAGAACGGTGCATCCAGCGACGTAAAGTTACCAGGCTACATCCCTGTGCCAAAATATTTCTTCGTTGCAGTACTGAAAAAGGAATTCAATACAAAAACTCAGAGTTACGGCTATAGTGCCTTCGGTTATTGGTTTAAACATGAAAACAAGAGTTTCGATTCCAAGAACGACAAGTTAGGCAATTATGTAGTCAACATCAAGACCCTGGAGGAGCGAACAGGCATCGATTTCTTCTGCAATTTGCCTGATGACATAGAGAAGCAGGTTGAAGAAATAGACGTACAAGCTATAAAGAATATCTGGGGATTTAAGTAAGGGCAAGCAAAGAAGCTCATTCCACTTTTTGCCTGACTATGGCACAATATTGCCCTCTACTGGGGCAACTTTTTGCCATTGCCGGGCGCAAAGTGATGCATCGGGAGAAAAATTTCGGGAGGTCTACCATCGCCATTCGGAATATGCTTTCCGGCTGCAGGAAGCGTGGTTTAGCTCGTGAAAAACCTTACTTTCGTTTTTACTCTTCACTCTTCACAGATTAGCCTGAAACCCCGATAAACACAGGGGTTGCGAGAGGTGAAGAGTGGTAGTCCACTCTTCACAACTCTTCACAACTCTTCACACGTACTCAAAATTTCCACCAGCATAAGATACTGTAGATGAGGGGTGAAAAGTGGTGAAGAGTGGTGAAGAGCAGGCTACCACTCTTCACACACCTAAACTACTGTACAATAGCCGTTTACAGTGTATTTGTGAAGAGTGAAGAGTGTTTTTGAAAGTAGCTTTCTATCCACCGCCGCCTGATTTTTCCATCTTTTTCTCGTTAAAATCTACTAAAATAGCCACAAGCTCAACAATTTAACACTATCTTAACAAGACATCTAATTATTTTTTGTATCTTTGCAACATAATCATGGTAACATGAAAAAACTTATTATTAACAACTTAAATTAATTAGCTTATGAACAAGTATTTACGCTATTCATTATCAGTAATCTTTGCTTTCGTAGCAAGCATTACATTTGCAGCAGAACCTTACAAAGTTTTGACTTTCCCAGATGAAGGTACAGCAGGTAAAGAGATTTCTGCATACACAAAAACTTGGGTTGCAACTATCGGGACAGATTCATGGACCATCGAGAATTTCAACACAAACAAATGGAACAACTGGAAGTATATTAGATGCGGCAGAAAGGGCAATGCCTCAGTAGCAGCCATTACATCTCCAGCTATTGACAAGCCTATCAGCAACGTTCTCATAACAATCGACAAATTAACAAAAGACAAAGTTAATTCCATTACACTAAAAGTAGCTACAGATGCTGAGTTTAAAAATGTCACAGAAGAAATCTCTGCTCCTGAATTGACAGATGGAGACATGATTTTCAAACCAACAAAGGCTTCAGCAAACAATTACTACAAGATAGTATTCGATTGCGCAAGCGGCTCTTCTAACGGTTTAGTACAGGTTTCCAAAGTTGAATATTACAAAGTTGGAGATGCTCCTACTATCGTAGACATCACAAATACTCCAGAAACCGCTTATACCGTTGCTAAGGCAAAGGAACTTATCGAAGCAGGTAAAGGCTTGAGTGAGAAGGTTTACGTAAAAGGTATCGTCAGCAAAGCAAGTGAAACTTTGAACGAAACTTACGGAAGTCTTTCATACTACATTTCAGATGATGGGAAGGAAGAAAATGAACTGATGGTATACGGAGGTCTTTCTTTCGAAGGTGCAAAGTTTGAATCTATCGACGATATCAAAGTGGGTGACGAAGTTGTTGTTTACGGTAAACTCAAATTGTTTAACACAACATATGAAGTTGATGCTAACAACATTCTTATCTCAAAGAAATCAAATCCTACCGGCATCTCTAACATCACAACATCTGAAGCGGACAATGCTCCAGCTTATAACCTTGCAGGTCAGAAGGTTAACGCAGCTTACAAGGGTATTGTAATCAAGAACGGCAAGAAGATGATTAAGAAGTAAAGAAGTATTAAAGGAAAAGATACCAGATGGGGCTTTTCCTTACATCCATAAACTAATAAAACCGCTCCTTCAGCGAGAATACTGAGGGAGCGGTTTCTTTTTAATAACGAATGAACTTTCAAGAGAAAGTTGTATATATAGCACTAAAAACAAGCTTCATTTTCTATCTCTTCGGCAACCCCTTGACAGTTCCCTTAATTGGAGTACGACCGGTTCCCTTACCAAATGAAGAACCTGTAGAAGTACTGCTTCTGGAAACCCTAGCACCATTCGCTGAGTTACGTTCCAAATCAATATATATGATATCGCCCTTCGCCATACCGGTACCTATCATATAACCAAAGAATGTATCATATCTCTTACCTTGCTCTGCTCCCAAATGGAAACCGTATTGGCTGGCGTTGGCATCCATTACATAAGTAGCACCAGAAGCATACTTGATGTAAATATCTCCATTATTATCAATATACCAAGAGAACTTCAAGGTCTGCTGGTCATCGCTTCCATCTGTAGCATAGTCTATCTCTATGCCGCTTCCACTAAGCGAGTTGCGGTTATTCTTGTCCTGATAGAATATCATATTGGCTTCAAACTGGTAGTTATTTCGAGAATTACCATCGGATGCCAACTCCGAAAGCTGGACATTTCCATACCAATCACCTACCAAAGTCTGAGCTTCATCAAGCAACCATTGGGTTTGCGAACCCAGCGAACCTTGGTTCCAGTCCCCCTGGTCCCATCCCCAGCCACCATGATTATAGTCATCATACCAGTAATAATCATCATGCCAAGAATCATCCCATGGATCATCGTCACAAGCAGTAAAAGTGAATGAAGTGACAGCTACTGCCATCAACATCAAAAGTTTCTTCATCTTTTTCATCGTCTTATATCCTTTCTTCTTTAAAAAAATTCAACAAACTATTTTGCTACTAAGTATCAATCTATCAAAAAGACACCTTCTGTAGAACTTGGTGCAAAGATAAAGCATTTTTTACACCATTCAAAAGGAAAAAGGGAAGTTTTTAGGGGAATTTCCCTATGATAAAGGAAAATTTCCCTATCTCAACAAAAAAACCACCATTTTTCTTCCAATTTACAATTATTTTTGTTATCTTTGTGTCGAATTAATTAATAAAAATACATGCCAACAAGACAAATAATTATGATAAAAAAACATCTATATATAACACTCCTGGGACTGTTTTCGGCTATCACAGCCATAGCTACCCCCTATTGTGACATCCGAAAGTTTTCCATAGCTGACGGACTTGCAGCAAATACTATTTCTGACATAAAACAAGGAAAAGACAAGCTGATGTGGTTTGCCACATGGAACGGCTTGTCTTATTATGACGGATATAGCTTCCATACTTTCCGCGATGAACCAGACGGTGTAAGCGTTCTGTCAACCAACCGCATATTGAACATACAGCCAACTGCAGCAAACAACGTATGGTGTATAACCCAAGACCACAAACTTTATCTCTATGACACCCATCTCTGCCAGTTTTTAAAAACCAGCAATCAGATTAATGAGAAATTCAAGGTTGATTTCAGGGCAGACAATATCTATGATATTAATGGAGGGAACACCTGGGTCACATCCGCCAATGCCGATTATCTGCTACGCACCAATGATACAGATGTACTCGATTTTGAATTGATACATGTAGGTCAAAAAGGATTGAAAAGCGGTAAAGTTTATTTTATCTATGGCGACAAGAAACACAGAGAGTGGATCCTTACAGATAAGGGTACAACCATCTATGGCAAGAAATTCAGTACTAACGTACCTTATAAGTGGATTAGAGAAGTAGGAGAATATGTCTTCCTGGCTACAGAGAACGGAAAGGTTATCGTTGTAGATGAAAAAAATCGAGCTACCAATGTTCCCCTTCCTGAAGGTATAACCCACATCAACGAATTAAAGAATACGGGTTATCAGCTTCTTCTTGCCACCAATCTTGGCGTAGTCATCTATAATCCGAGAACTTTCAAATCAGAAATCATCAATATACAAAGTCCTTCACAGCCTCTAGCAGAAGTGAAGAAACTATATGTAGATGATTATGGAACGGTTTGGACGTTCACTAACGGCATGGGTGTAACTATTGTTAATCCTAAAACATCCGAGAAGCGATGGCTTTTCGCAGACCAACCGGATCCTGTAGACCGCACATCCAGCTCGAAACTCTTCATCACTCAGGATGAGAATCATACTGTATGGGTGGTACCTAACCAAGGAACCTTCAGTTATTACGACCGCAAGACAGGACAACTTGTGCCATACCTGCTGCGCAGTAACTCATCAGGCAATTACCGAATCCCTATGATTGAGAAATTCTGTCTCACAGACCAGGCAGTACTTTGGATAACAGGAATTCATGACCTCACATTGATTGGCTTCAAGAACCATCAATATACCCTCAACAAACTAAACAACGGAGAGTCGGAGGTTCGTGCCATTACAGCCTTAGCCAACGGTAACCAGCTATATGGTCACAAGAACGGCTGCATCATGGTGGCCGATGTACATCATAACAAATTAGGATATTTTACCCCAAGCGGCAACATTACAAGCGAGCAGGTTCCCTTCTCGCCTGCGGGTATCTATTGCCTGTTCACAGATAACAACAACCGTCTTTGGATTGGTACTCATGGCGATGGACTCTACCTGCTCACAGAAGGCAAATTTTACCATTTCCTCAGCGATCCGAACAATCCGGCTTCACTTCCAAGCAATAATATCTACGATGTGAAGTCAGACCGTCAGGGCCGCATTTGGATAGCGACATACGGTGGTGGAATCGCTCTTGCAAACATTCAGGAAGACAACAGCATCCACTTTACAAGCTTCAAGAACGGTCTCGCTTGGGATAAGCATCTCTTCCATAAGACACGCCGTATCACCTGTACCAATGATGGTGTCATATTAGTAGGAACTACAGATGGTCTTGTTACCTTCAGCGACAACTTCAAGGACCCAAGAAAGATAAAATACTATAAGACGACTTTTATAGAAAACGATTCAACCAGCCTTGAGGCCAATGACGTAAACTTCATGTTAGAGCACTCTAGCGGAAAGATATTCATCTGTGAGCTTGGTGGTGCTTTCGAACAGATAAAAAGCACTAATCTGCTGCAAGACAACCTCAAGGTATCTTATATGAAGAATTATTCCCTCAACGAGGGACTGGTTCAAAGTATGATAGAAGATAACCAAGGCTATATTTGGGTAATAAGAGAATCCAGTATTGATAAGTTTGATGCAAAAACCGGGCAGATAGCTGCATTCGGTCCCAACGACTTCGACTACAATATGTCGTTTACCGAGGCACGCCCTTATCATGACCCTGCAACCAACAACATCACAGTAGGAACTCCAATGGGTGCACTTACCTTCAATCCAGGAACATTGAAGAAGAGCACCTATCAGCCACGTATCATCTTTACGACACTCCACTATAATGGAGAACCAGAACAGTACCCAATCCTGCACAGCGAAAAGGTAGTAATCCCAGCCAACAAGCGAAACCTGACTATCAGTTTTGCTTCATTAGACTATACCCGCAAATACCAGACCAAATATCTATATCGCCTGGATGGATTCACCCCAGAAGGCGAATGGATTAGCAATGGAAGCAGCAACATCATCGGTTTCAACCATATCAGACACGGCAAATACATCCTCAAGGTAAAGGCGACCAACTCGCATGGTATCTGGAGTAAATACATTGCAGAACTACCTATTGAGGTACGTCCTACTTTCTGGGAAAGTATCTGGGGAAGAATTGCACTTATGCTTATTCTCATGGCTATTGTCGGTGCTATTTTCTATACATACAACCAGCGTCAACGTGAGAATTTGAGCCATGACATCAGTGTGATGAAAAATGAATTTTTCAGCGATGCCTCTCACCGTCTCCGCACCCCTCTTACGCTCATCGGAGGTCCAGTATCTCAAGTACTTGCCAATGAGCCCGGTCTTACCAAGCAGAGCCGCGAGCTGCTGCAGATAGTAGAACGCAATGCAAAGGAAATGCTGGAAATGATCAACAAGATGCTGAAATTTGACAACAACAGCAATTTCTACGTCAATGGCGGATTCGATGAGGTAAATCCTAACGATGAGCAGGAAAACGAATTGTTAGAAGGTCAGATTGATGACCAGAACGTACTGCGCTATCTTGAAGAAAAACAGAAAGAACAGCAGATTGAAGAAAATCGTATAGAAGAGCATCAGATAGAAAAAGGAGACATGCAGAAGGAAATAACCATCCTGGTGGTAGAAGACAACAATGACCTTCGCAAGTACCTTTATACAATATTGAACGATTCTTATAATGTATTACTTGCCGAAAATGGCAAGGCAGGTTTGGTAGTTGCACGAAAGAATACTCCAGACTTCATCCTGACCGACGTAACCATGCCAGTAATGGACGGTATCACGATGATACATCATCTGAAGCAAGACTTAGCACTCAAAAACATACCTATTGTGGTGCTATCAGCAAAAGCCAGTGCAGAAGACCAGCTGAAGGGATTTGAGGAAGGTATTGATGGTTATCTCACCAAACCATTCTCTGTCAATTATCTGCTAGGCCGCATTGAGGCGGTTCTCAACAAGCGTCGTGCCATCCAAACCGACATTTTGCAGAGACTGAAAGCCGCAGGCGACCAAGACGCTATTGCTGCCCTACGCATTCTTCCTACATCGGCAAACAAGGAACAGGCTACAGCTCCAGTCAATGCGGAAGAAGTAAAGGAAAGAGACAAGGCATTCATGTCGGTACAAATCAATGATGCACTGATTGAGAATATTCTAAACTATGTATTAGATAATATCAGTTCACCAGAAATGAAGATTGACGACATCGCAGATGCCATGGGCATGAGTCGCAGCGTTCTCTATAACCGCATCAAAACGTCTGTAGGCATGACTCCTGTAGACTTTGTGCGCCATATCCGCATTATGAAAGCATCAGAATTATTACGAGATACAGATGATACACTCACAGCCATAGCATTCAATCTGGGCTTCAGCGATCCAAAATACTTCTCGAAAGTATTCAAGAAAGAAATGGGCGTGGTTCCAACTGAATATCGGGAACGAACACGAAAAGTATGAGGATACGTGTGAAAAGACAATAAAGAAGTACTGCGTAGGGTGTAAAAAGACAACAAAAACATACTTTTCTTCGATATTTTGCATTTTTTAAACTTATTAAAAGAAAAAAGTGAGAAAAAAATGATATAATTTCAAGAAAAAGTATTACCTTTGCAGCAAGTTCTTAGAAAAGTTAAATGATAGATTAATCAAAACTTTCTTCGACTACAAATTTTAGAGTGGAAGAAAGTTGGAAGTATTCCGGGGATTGTGAAATTCCCGGACTTTTTTTCTCTTTTTCCAAGAGAATCTCTCTCTATTCAACAATCTTCCAGCATATTCCCCAACATTTTAGATAAATTATGTAAACTTATTATTCTGTCTAAAAGAAAAATAGTATCTTTGCACTCGTAACGTAAATACAAATCGTATTACAAGCAAATTTGATACATAAAATATAAAAAAAAAATGAGAACTGTTTACGAATTCTCTGTCAAGGACAGAAAGGGAAAAGATGTTTCCCTCAAAGAGTACGCTAACGAGGTATTACTCATCGTCAACACAGCCACCAAGTGTGGGTTTACACCTCAGTATGAGGAATTAGAAAAGCTCTATGAAACATATCACTCACAAGGTTTCGAAATTCTCGATTTCCCTTGCAACCAGTTTGGTCAGCAAGCACCGGGAACCGATGAAAGCATCCATCAATTCTGTAAACTTACATACGGTACAGAATTTCAAAGATATAAGAAGATAAAAGTGAATGGTGATGATGCTGCTCCTCTCTTCAAATTCCTCAAGGAAGTAAAGGGTTTTGCTGGCTGGGATGAATCACATCCTCTTTATCCTGTACTCGACAAAATGTTAAGTGAAGCTGATCCTAACTACAAGGAGAGTGCCGACATCAAGTGGAACTTTACCAAGTTCCTTATCAACAAGAAGGGACAGGTAGTAGCACGTTTTGAACCTACAACAAGTTTTGATGTAATTGCCAAAGCTATTGAGGAATGGCTCAAAGCTTAAACAACAGTTGAGCACCGCATGCACATCACCTGTTGTGCGAGCGCATAGCAGCTGATATGCAAGCGCACAACAGCTGTTGTGCGGCTAGAGATACTAAATATCTCAAGGATGTATACTGTCGTTTCCAAAAACATATCAATAATATACCCAAAACAAGAGGGTGCATCATAAAATTATGTTGCACCCTCTTTGTTGTATTTATATGATGGAATCCATTAATTCCAAAATAACAATCTATTCATTAATCCACCTTTGGCACTGTAGAAAGGAACTTATTGATTTCCTCATCACTTACCCTATAATCCTGCAAATCACCATTGAGATAGCTCTCGTATGAAGGCATATCAATAAGACCATGACCAGAGAGACAGAAGAGAATAACCTTCTCCTTACCTTCTTCCTTTGCCTTCATGGCCTCACGTACAGTAGCTGCAATAGCATGACAACTTTCAGGAGCAGGGATAATACCCTCGGTACGTGCAAAGAGCATACCAGCCTTGAACGACTCCAACTGAGGGATATCTACACCGTGCATATAACCATCCTTGATAAGCTGTGAGATTATCATACCTGCACCATGATAACGAAGACCACCAGCATGGATATTGGCAGGCTTGAAGTCATGTCCCAAAGTGTACATTGGCAACAATGGAGTATAACCTGCCTCATCACCAAAGTCGTACTCAAACTTACCGCGGGTCAACTTAGGACAGCTATCTGGCTCTGCAGCGATAAACTCAGTATGCTTCTCACCGCTCAAGTTATGGCGCATGAATGGGAAGGCAAGACCACCAAAGTTGCTACCACCACCGAAACAAGCAATAATGGTATCAGGATACTCACCAGCCATCTGCATCTGCTTCTCTGCTTCAAGACCAATTACAGTCTGATGAAGAGCCACATGATTGAGTACAGAACCCAAAGTATACTTACATCCCGGAGTTGTTGTAGCCAACTCTACTGCCTCACTGATAGCAGTACCGAGAGAACCAGGATGATGAGGATCGCGAGTAATAATGTTCTTACCCGCACGAGTACTCATGGAAGGAGAACCCTCTACAGTGGCTCCGAAGGTACGCATGATGCTGGAGCGATAAGGCTTCTGCTGCATAGTAATCTTAACCTGATATACAGCAGCCTCCAGTCCGTATAATTTAGCAGCATACGAAAGAGCAGCGCCCCACTGACCAGCACCGGTCTCTGTGGTAACATTAGAATCACCCTCTTGCTTGCAATAATAGCACTGTGGTATGGCAGAATTGATTTTGTGAGAGCCCAATGGGTTAGTACTCTCGTTCTTGAAGTAGATGTGAGCCGGAGTACCCAAGGCCTCTTCAAGAGCATAAGCTCTCACCAAAGGAGTAGAGCGATAATAAGTATACTTCTCTCTTACGTCTTCTGGAATATCAATCCAAGCATGCTCTACATCGAGCTCCTGCTTAGAACACTCCTTATTAAAGATGTGAGACAAGTCGTCAGCATTGAGCGGCTTGTGAGTCTGTGGATTCAATGGTGGCAATGGCTTGTTAGGCATGTCTGCCTGAATGTTGTACCACTGAGTAGGAATATCCTGCTCTTGCAGTAAATACTTTTTCTGTCTCATAATATTATGTTTAAATTATTAGAAAATTCGCTTTCATTTTGTTTTTCCAGAAAAGATTTTGCTTTCCAAATGAAACATTATCTATTATTCCACGACAAAAGTACAAATAATATTTCAATTAAGAAAAAAATTACTCATCTTTTTCTCTTCTATTTCCTATTTTTATCTTAAAATGACGGCAATATATCAAGAAAAGCAATAAATTCTATTCAAAATATAACAATAAAACATTTTTTACTCCTATAAAATCAAATATTACCCCTATGTATTAAGATAAATTACTATCTTTGCAACAGTTAAAACAAACAGGCGTTGTGAAACGCCATTCATCATCTTTTACTTATACATAAAGAAAAAACAATGAAAGCAGATAGGGGTATCTAATCTTTCATTGTTTTTTCATTTTATATACCATCCAAGGTAACGAGGTATATGAGTTTTTTCCTTATTTCAATTCCAAGGATGATATTTTCCGCAATAGCTCTACAGCTTGTTCTACGCTTGTTACATCCTTAATGCGCAGATAACGCTTGTTATTTTTCTCCTTCAATGCGCACTCCCGAACATGGGTTGTAACATAATTAATCACACGAGAGAACATTTGGCTCTTATAAAAAGGACTGTTAACATTGCTCACAAATTGCATCTGCATACTTCCTGTCTTGAGCATTATCTTCTCTGCTCCCAAACGCTTTCCAAGACGACGAAGAGTTACAACATGCATCAATTCTTCGCCTTCTTTCGGAACCGGACCAAAGCGGTCTATCAAACGCTGTCGGTAAGCCTTCAACTCATCATCACTCTGCAGATGATCTAACTCACGATACAGAAGCATACGTTCGCTGCTGCCCGGTACATAGGTATCAGGGAAATAGGTCTCCAAATCACTTTCTATCGCACAGTCGTCTACAAAATCATCTCCTGTAAATTGCTCACCAGCCTCCATTTCCTGCTGATAGAGGTCAGAGAACTCTTCGTTCTTCAATTCTGTTACAGCCTGCGAAAGAATCTTCTGATAGGTTTCATAACCCAGATCTTCCATAAATCCACTCTGTTCCGAACCCAACAGATTACCTGCACCACGAATATCCAGATCCTGCATAGCCAGATTAAAACCACTTCCCAGCTCACTGAAAGTTTCCAGCGCCTCCAGTCTGCGACGTGCCTCTGGAGTAAGTGCACTCTTTGGAGGAGCAATAAGATAGCAAAATGCCTTTTTATTGCTACGTCCTACACGTCCACGCATCTGATGCAAATCACTCAGTCCGAACTTATGAGCATCTTCTATGATGATAGTATTGGCATTACCCACATCTATTCCGTTTTCTACAATAGTAGTAGAAAGCAATACGTCATAATCATAATTGATGAATCCCATTATAACTTTCTCCAATTGCTCTGGTGCCATCTGACCATGGCCGATGACCACACGACAATCTGGAATATGTTTCTCCAGGAAGAGTTTCAGTTCCTCCAACTTGAATATACGATTGCAAACGAAATATACCTGTCCATTACGGCTCATTTCAAAGTTGACTGCATCAATAATCGCCTCACGGTTAAAAGTAATCAACTCGGTATGGATAGGATAACGGTTAGGTGGCGGTGTACGCATGATACTCATATCACGCGCTCCCATCAGCGAGAACTGCAAGGTACGAGGTATTGGAGTAGCACTCATGGTCAACGTATCAACATTCACCTTGAGCTGGCGCAGCTTTTCTTTGGTTGAAACACCAAACTTCTGCTCTTCGTCAATGATCAGCAGACCCAAGTCGTGCCATTTCACCGTTTTGGATATCAATTTATGGGTTCCTACAAGAATATCTATCTTGCCAGCCTTCAAATCTTCGATAATCAGTCTGGTATCCTTGGCAGAACGGGCACGAGAGAGGTAATCTACACGTACCGGAAGACCTTCCAATCGACTTTTAAAGGTTTGGTAATGCTGATAAGCCAACACGGTGGTAGGCACCAGTACAGCCACCTGCTTACTGTCGCAAGCCGCCTTAAAAGCTGCTCGTATGGCAACCTCCGTCTTTCCGAAGCCAACATCGCCACAAACCAGACGATCCATAGGTCTGCCACTCTCCATGTCTTTCTTCACCTCAGCTGTAGCCTTTCCCTGATCGGGGGTATCCTCATAAAGGAAAGACGCTTCCAATTCATGCTGTAGATAACTGTCGGCACTATAGGCAAAGCCCTTTTCTCTCCTGCGCTGCGCATAGAGCTTTATCAGATCTCGGGCTATATCCTTAATCTTCTTCTTTGCCTTTTCCTTCAGTCTGTCCCAGGCACCAGTACCCAGCGTAGACAGACGAGGCGGTTCACCCGTATCACTTCTACGATACTTGCTTATCTTATAAAGCGAATGGATTGAGACATCCACCTTATCATTATTCTTATAGATAATGCGGATTACTTCCTGATAACTATTGCCAGTAGGAACACGTACCAGTCCGCCAAACTTACCGATACCAAAGTCCACATGCACGATAAAATCCCCCGGTTCCATTTCCTGCAGTTCCTTCATGGTAAGTGCCATCTTTCCTGCCCTTGCCTTATCCGAACGGAGGTTATACTTATGGAATCGGTCGAAAATCTGATGATCGGTAAAGAAACAGCATTTCTTGTCATGATCGATAAACCCCTCGTGGATAGTCTTGTCCACAGATGTAAAACTGATGTTGTAACGCTTCAGTTCCTCACTGCTGAAGATATCCTTGAGTCGCTGTTGCTGTTTCTGGCTATCAGCTAATATAAATAAGGTGTACCCCTGAAGCTGATAATCCTCCAAAGTCTTGGTCAAAAGTTCAAAATTCTTATGAAAGAGCGGCTGTGGTGCAATCTGAAAGCTGATAGAAGAATCTGCACTACCGGATAACACTACTCTTTGGTGCTCAGCCACTCCTTTCTGGAATTCCAGAGAAGTTACGAGATTGAATTCCTTCTTCATCTCATGCATGATTTTCTCAGCTTCCATCTCGTTGGCTCCCTCTAGCCGTTCCTGCATGATTTGGGCAGAGAAGCCATCCTCATAGATCTTTTCGATACTGTCATGCACAAAAGTATAATCCTTCATCACCACAAGAGCATCAGAAGGAAGGAAACTGAGGAAAGACTGTTTCACAGACTGAACACTCGCCAACTCCGGCACAATCTCAATACGCTCCCGCTTGTCTTTAGACAACTGATTTTCAACATCGAACGTACGGATGGTGTCTATTTCATCTCCGAAGAAGTCTACACGGAATGGATATTCGCAACTGTACGAATAGACATCGAGGATACTACCACGAACGGCAAACTGACCCGGTTCATAGACATAATCGGTCTCTACGAGTTCGAAATCACGCAAGGTATGAACCACGTCTGTAAGCGAGACCTGCTGCCCTACCTGCAATCTAAGGATACGATCATCAAGCTGCAGCTTACCAACTACCATTTCCGCAAGTGCTGCAGGATAAGAAACGATATAAATACCGCCAGAAGCAGAAGATGATTCCGATGACAATCTGGCAAGTACTTCTGTTCGCAGGATTTCACTAGCTGCATCCCGCTGTCCATACTTGATGGCACGGCGATAGCTGGATGGAAAGAAGAACGCATTTTCCTGCCCCATCATCTGCGTAAGATCGTGATAAAAATATCCGGCTTCATCTGCATCATTGAGCACAAACAGTACGGTTCGATCCATCTTTTCCTGCAAAGGAGCAAAAAACATAGGGACCGACGAACCCAATAAGCCCTGGAGAAAAACCGAACGAACCGACTTTTCTTCCAATAAACTCAAAAAGGTATTCGCCTGTGGCGAACGCCCATATAATTGTTCTATTTCCTGAATAGTCATTACTTCTTTGGATATTTCTTGAACCAGCCATCCAGTCTGAGTCGCATCACTCCGAAGAAAGCCTCACCAAAGATACCGCCATTCATCTTGCTAACGCCCTCACGGCGATTGACGAAGATTACTGGCACTTCCTTAATTTTGAAGCCAATCTTATGAGAAGTAAACTTCATCTCTATCTGGAAAGCATAGCCCTTAAAACGGATTTTATCTAGATCTATCGTTTCCAACACCTTACGACGATAGCAAACGAATCCGGCTGTAGTATCATGTACTTTGAATCCTGTAACAATACGCACATACTTAGAAGCAAAATAGCTCATTAGAACACGCCCGATAGGCCAGTTTACTACATTCACACCCGATACGTAGCGTGAACCCACAGCCACATCATATCCCTCATCGTGGGCAGCAGCATAAAGGCGAGGCAAGTCGTTAGGGTCGTGACTGAAATCAGCATCCATTTCGAAAATAAAGTCATAGCCCTGCTGCAACGACCATTTGAAGCCCATGATATAGGCTGTGCCCAATCCCAGCTTACCTGATCTTTCCAGGATATGTAATCTATCCCCAAACTCATTTTCAATCAATGATTTAACGATAGCAGCAGTACCATCAGGACTTCCGTCATCTATCACCAGGATATCAAACTTCTTCTCCAAGCCGAATACGGCACGGATGATTTTCTCTATATTTTCCTTCTCATTATAGGTAGGAATAATTACAATACTATCACTTTTCATATCATGTTCATTGTTAGTTATCTTATTGGTCGGGATTCTCCACAAATCCCTGATATTCCTTTTCCAGTCCCGCCATGATGACATCATAGCTCTTGGTCATCTGGTTCTTGATATTCTCCGGGCCCTTACCGATAGGAGCGATAGGCTCATGAATGGTAAGACGGAGAGGATGCCAGAATACCCACGACATATCCTTCATTCGAGGCTTCACATCAAAACTACCATTAATAGTAAGTGGGCAAACAGGCAACTGCAACTCATCAGCAAGCATGAAGGCACCACGACGGAATACACCCATGTGACCGGTAAAGGTACGGGCACCCTCAGGAAATACCACCAGCGACATACCTTCCTTGAGCACCTCACGGGCACGATTGTAAGAAGCACGAATCTTGGATGGACCGCTCTTATCAACAAAGATATGGTGAGCATATTCACAAGCTACACCTACCAAAGGAATCTTACGGATGCCTTTCTTCATCATCCATTTGAAATTACGCCCCAAGAAACCATATATCAGGAATATGTCGAATGCACCCTGATGATTAGCTACAAACACATAACTCTGATTCTTCTTGAGATGCTCTTTACCCTCTACCTTTACCGGCAGAAGGAGAAGACGTATCCAGAGCTGCGACCAGATTTTTCCTGGATAATAGCCCCAGAAGTGTCCGTTGCCCAACATACAGCCTATCACGGTTGTCAAACTGGTTATAATGCTGGCTACCACAAGTATCGGCAGACAGATGAGCAATTGATATAATCGATATATGTACTTCATTTTACTTTGAATTTTGAACTTTGAATTTTGAACTTTATGATTAGCAGATGCTGCTATTTATTCTACGGTAAGAAATCATTTATTTACAGCGCAGCGTGATGACTGTAATTTCAGCTGTAGCTCCCACTCGTATTGGAACAGTACCGCCTAAGCCCGATGTGGTATAGAGTTGGCAACCCTCACGCTCATACAGCCCATAATCAAATGGGGTAAACATTGAAGGGCGTAATCCCAAAACCGAAACCTGTCCAGCATGAGTATGACCGCTGAGCGTAAGTTGCGGAGCCACCTTCACCGAATCGTTTCCAGCAATGGCAGATGGCAAAGTCTTGCTCCACTGCTTCGGCATATGCTGCAACATCATGACAAACGATCCAGGCTTGATACCATAGAGTGCCTTTCCAATATCAGAGCGGTAAGGCTTTTCATAGTTCTCGGTACCAGCCACATAGATAGAGTCGTTGCCTCTGTGTATCACGATATGCTCATTATTAAGCAGTCGCCAGCCCATATTCTTTTCTGCCTGTCTTACTTCAGCCTCTATTTTTTCCATTTCAGCCTTGTCATCCTCATCGATGTTGAGATACCAGGTATAATCATGATTGCCCAATACGCTCAAAACACCATCTTTAGCCTTCAGACGCTGCATCAGTTTGATATAAGGCTTCAGTTCTGAAGGTTGCACATTCTGCAAATCGCCAGTAAAGCATATCAGGTCGGCATGTTGAGCATTGATGCTGTCTACATCCCGCTGAGGCAACCCCCGACGCCAGCCGTAGTACGAACCAAGATGAATATCACTGAAATGCACGATACGATACCCATCAAACTTCTTTGGCAAATCTGGTACATACACCGTAAGCTGCTTTACTTTCATCTTTGGAAAGCCCAAGGTAAAGCCGTAGATGAACGTGAAAAACGCACACACCGCCAGTACCAATCCTACGAGTTTCCCCCAGTTTCTGCCTTGATTGCCGGGACGGAATCCAAATCTGCCCAACTTACCACTTTTAGCGATACACATGCACAGCCAGCCGATAAAGCTGCAGAAGGCAAAGACAAATTGGGGCACAGCAAATATCGCCATCACTCCAAACCAGATATCAATCAGTACAGGGTTGTCGGGAAGGAAATTACGCTCCAAAGCGAGAAAACCGCTATACCCGATGACTCCCATTGCCGGCGACCACCACAAAAGACGTAACCACCGTCTGGATAAATGGCAAAAAGACTTGCCTAGACTGCCCTTCCTCCTATTCAAGAAGAGGTATTGCTTCCCTATCCACCAATATGGCAGAATGGTCAGGATGATAACGGGCACTAATATTCTAGCTACCATTTTTGTTTTCTTACTATATTTTGTGAGACATCTTTTTATCTATTACGCAGGAAAAGCCTGAAGATAGTTTAAAGACAAATATCCTATGAATCATATGCCCATAAAACTATCGCTTCAGTAAACTCGACTGCAGAAATCTTCTCATCAACTCTACAGGTACACCTCTACGATGTGCATAGTCGCATAACTGGTCCTCTCCTATCTTACCCAATTCGAAGTATTGAGCCTTGGGATGTGCAAACATCAAGCCCGACACACTGGAATGGGGTGTCATCATACCCGTTTCCGTCAGTCGTATACCTACTTGCTTCATATCTAGCAGTTGGTCGATGATGAAATTGAAGCTCGTATCAGGTAGCGACGGATAGCCGATAGCAGGACGGATGCCCTGATATTCTTCACGATGCAGTTGTTGGGGAGTCAGATGTTCATCAGGTGCATATCCCCAATAAGTCTTGCGTGTCTGCTCATGCAGCAGTTCTGCCGTAGCCTCAGCCAACCGGTCGCAAAGCAACTGTGCCATCATTCCCAGATATTCATGATTGCGATAAGCATCCAAGATAGAAGCATCTACCGTACAGCAGAACACCCCTAATCTTCTTGCGATGTCTTGCTGCAGCATCTTTTCCGTCTTCGTTTCAGCGCCCGAAACCTGCAGACTACGAGGGCGGATGAAATCAGCCAGGCAGAGATTAGGAGCTCCTGGAGCAGATGGATGCTGCTGCCGGAGCAACGGCAATCGGACCTGCTTCTTTTCTGCATCAGCACATCCATTCAACTCATCAGAATTCCCTGTCTCAACGATGATGTCGTCACCCTCGCTATAGGCATCCAGGACTTTCAAAAGTGCGTGGGTATGATATTTACCCTCCCACGAGCTGAGCATTTCCTCAGCCTCCTGACGCATTTTCTGTTTTACCTCTTCCTTCTTTCCGCTCAATCCCCAGGCATGATAGAAATACAGCCAGTTAATATACGGCACTACCTCTGAAATATCATAGCTAATCTTTTTCATCTACAATCTGAATGTAAGCTCTTCGCCACGACTATTTTCATCAAATACACCTTTATTATATATAAGATGTCCGTTACAGATTGTCTGTTCTACCCGCCACTGGTATTCATGGCCTTCCATCGGACTCCATTTACACTTGCTCTGAATTTCATCCTTGGTTACAGTCCATGGACTATGGGGACGTACGATGGCGATATCAGCCTTATATCCCTTGCGCAAGAAGCCACGCCCCTCGATTTCGAAGAGCTGGGCAGGCTGATGTGCCATCAGTTCTACCAGGCGCTCAATACTGAGCACACCTTCGTCTACCAGTTCCAGCATGGTAACCAGCGAGAACTGAACCATCGGCATTCCCGAAGCCGCCTTGGCACAGCCACCCTGCTTATCCTTCCATTCATGAGGAGCATGATCGGTACCAATAGTAGCAATCTTTCCATCATTCAATGCCTGTCGTAATGCAGCACGGTCCTGTGCGGTCTTGATAGCCGGATTGCACTTGATGAGTGTTCCCTTACTGGCATAATCTGCATCACAGAAGTAGAGATGAGCCACACATGCCTCTCCTGTTATATGCTCCTCAGGCTGAAGCAGTTCCAGTTCCTTAGCCGTTGTAAGATGAGCCACATGGAGATGTGCTCCACTCTCTTTTGCCAGTTTTACAGCCAAAGCCGTACTCTGGTAGCAAGCCTCCTCACTGCGTATCTCCGGATGATGTTCTACAGCCGGATCATCACCGTATTTGGCCTTGGCCTCAGCCATATTGCGATTGATGATATCCGTACCCTCGCAATGGGTCATCACCGGCAACCCCAATTCCTTTGCCTTCTTGAATACACTTACCAGCGACTCGTATTTATCTACGAGCATATTTCCGGTGCTGGAACCCATAAAGAGTTTGATACCAGGCACATGATGCCGGTCCAGCCCACAGAAACTCTCCACATTTTCATTGGTAGCTCCATAGAAGAAGCTATAGTTAACGTGGCTTTTTTCTGCTCCCAGCTGACGTTTATCAGCCCATACCTGCAGGTCTGTAGTCTGCGGAACGGTATTCGGCATCTCCAGATAAGAAGTCACGCCACCGTATGCAGCAGCCTTCGATTCGCTCTCGATGTCAGCCTTACGTGTCAGTCCAGGCTCACGGAAATGGACATGGTCATCTATGACTCCTGGCAAAACAAAACACCCCGAAGCATCCACTACATGTTCGTAGGTGCCACGGGGTGCCTTTCCTTCAAATATCTCTGCAATAACGTCACCATCAACAATGAGACCGCCCTGAAAAGAGCGTCCCTCATTGACTATGGTACCGTTTTCTATTAATATCTTCATTACTTTTCTGTTTTTTCTGGAATTGTTGGTGTTGCCAACTCATTAGGAGTTGGAGCCGGAGCTGCGTCGGGATTAACCTGCGGAGCCTCCAGCTGCTGATTCATCTCAGAGATAGCCTGTGAAGGCGACATCTCGTGAGTACCGTTCATGATAGCCTGATTCTCCTGAGCCTTCTGATAGTAATCCCTTACATAAGGATCGTTCTTGAACCGTTCGGTAGCCTTGCTCATGATGTCTTCAATCCAAGGCGAAAGCATCGGATATTGATTTCCCATGGTAACAAGGAAGAAAACACCAGCTCCAAGAACGTTGTCAAAGTTTTCCGTCACAAAATTTGTAATCAGCTTATCTTCCTGCTCCGAGAGCTGTATCGCTTCGGCATTGAGCTTTTGGGTTACCACATTCATATCGCTACCATTCATGATGGCTTGGTCGTGCTTGTGAACCAGTTCTCTTTGCTGATTCTGCAACTGCTGGTATTTTTTGAAAAATCCAAATAGCTTATCATTGAGTGGTGTACCGCTTACAATCTGCTGCGCGTCGTCCAGCTTCACAGTGATGTCTCCACTTTCTAAAACGAGTGGCAATACTGGCTCATCGTCCATAAAGATATTACCCATCTTTACCGAGTCCAGATTACCTTGGAAATGGAATTGTCCATGCAATACATCACATGAATCGATGCTTTTGAAATTGTTGTCTTTCAAGATTTTCAGGTACAACATACGTCCATCAAGAGTGCTTACATTGGAAGTACCCTTGATTTCGTAAGTATTGGCACATGATGTAAGCGCCAACAAGGCAATGATTGCTAAATATATCTTATTCATAAGCTCTGTTTATCACTTTTGGTGAACAAAAGTACAATCTTAAATCGAACTGAGGAAATAAATTTATGCTATTTAATTGAATATTATCAGTATTTATGTTTTATTTGCATATTTACCCATTCTTTCCCCTTATTCCGAAGCTCCTCTACCAGCATCTTCCTTCTTCAACTCGTAAGAGATACGATGAGTGGTATAGAGTTCCAACAAAGCCGCGATAACCAGGAATACCACCCATTTGTTATAGAAATACGTGATATAGGTCTCGTAGTTGGTAAACCAGTGGCGAGCGAAAGCATACACTGTATCAACCATCGAGATTCCCGAGAGTACAAAGAAGATGTCTGCGATATACTGCATTCGCTTCAGACGATGGATGACGAGCGAAGGTCCTTCGTATATCTGCATTGCCTGCACTACACTGAAAAGCACATTACCCACCAGGAACAGCCAGCAGGTATAGAGTAGGATTTGCTTATTGATAAAACCAAATGCAAAGCTAGCAGCCCCTATAACCATCAGCACGCCACCCAGCAAAAATAAAGCACTCTGAAATTTACTTAATTGTTTCATTTATCTTTTTTCTTCTGTTTCTTATTTTGAATGTTCTCTACTACAGGAAAATCCTAGAAGAAAGTTCCCATATATATATTAATGTGAAAATCACATTACTTGGCATTTCCGAAATCTTCCTCTTCTTCTGCAGGTTCATCAGGAATATCAGAACTGAGCACGAAGATATCCTCGTCGTCAGTCTTCATGAAATACCGCTCACGGGCTATCTTGCCAAAGACTTTCGGTCCCTTGCGCATTTCCTTCAACATACGGTTATCTCTCTCCAGCTGAGCATTATATTTTTCGATTTCAGAACGCAAACCCGCAATCTGTATCTGATAACGGATATGCTGACGGATGCTATTGTCGTCGATAACGCCAACCACCAAAACGCCCACCACAATCACTATCAAATATTTGTAGTGAGCCAGATAATTCCATATAATTCCTAGACGTTTACTCATTTATTTCTTACTATATTATTCAAATTTATTCTCATGAAAATCCACATAATTGCGAATTTGTTTGCAAAGATAATATTTTTTTGTTATCTTTGCATCATCAATTAAGAAAAAATAATGGAAGAATATATAGTTTCTGCTAGAAAGTACCGTCCAATGACCTTTGACTCGGTAGTTGGACAGGCTGCTTTGACCACCACTTTGAAAAATGCAGTAAAGAGCGGCAAGTTGGCTCATGCCTATCTTTTCTGCGGTCCGAGAGGTGTGGGAAAGACTACTTGTGCCCGAATTTTTGCCAAGGCAATCAACTGCGAACACCCTAACGAAGACGGTGAGGCATGCAACGAATGCGAGAGCTGTCGCGCGTTCAACGAACAGCGTTCCTTCAATATCTTTGAGTTGGATGCTGCCAGCAACAACGGTGTTGACCAAATCAAGACCTTGATGGAGCAAACCCGCATTCCGCCACAGGTAGGAAAATACAAAGTGTTTATCATCGACGAGGTCCACATGCTGAGTGCCGCAGCTTTCAACGCCTTCCTCAAAACGCTGGAAGAGCCACCTTCGCATGTAATCTTTATCCTTGCCACTACCGAAAAGCACAAGATTCTGCCTACCATTCTCAGCCGATGTCAGATTTACGACTTCGAGCGTATGACCGTGCCTAACACCATCAACCATCTGAAGATGGTAGCAGAAAAGGAAGGCATCAAGTATGAGGAGCAGGCACTTGCCGTCATTGCAGAAAAGGCTGACGGAGGTATGCGAGACGCTCTCTCCATCTTCGACCAGGCTGCCAGCTTCTGCCAGGGCAATATCACCTACAAGAAGGTGATAGAAGACCTCAACGTTCTGGATAGTGACAACTATTTCCAAATCGTAGATCTTGCCTTGGAAAACAAGGTGAGCGAGATGATGCTGGTTCTTGACGGAATATTGGGCAAAGGCTTTGATGGTGGAAACATGATTCAAGGCTTGGCGCAGCACGTACGCAATGTGATGATGGCAAAGGATCCTCAGACATTGCCACTGCTGGAAACCAGTGAAGAGCAGAAAGCCAAATATCAGACACAGGCACAGAAAGCCCCTACTCCTTTTTTATATAAGGCTCTCAAGATCATGAACAACTGCGATGTACAATATCGCCAGAGTTCAAACAAGCGATTGCTGGTAGAGCTTACCCTTATCCAGGTAGGCCAGATTACCCAGCCCGAAGATCAGGATGTGCCTAGTGCGGGGCGCACGCCCCACAGATTAAAATCCCTGTTTCAGAAAATTGTTGCCCAGCTTAAACCTGTTGCTCAGGGTGCAGGTGCGGGGCAAGATGGCAGCAGCAATACTCCTATTGCTGCCGCTAAGGTATCGTCTACCCCAAACTCTCAGACTTCTCAGAGCCAACAGTCGCAGGAACAGCCTGTCAAAGCAACGGCTACAAGTGTCAAGAATGTGAATTTCAAAGGTATAGGCATGACTTTCTCCAATCTTAAAAAGAACGAAGAGAGAGCGCATAGCACATTCAATCCGATAGACAAGCTGAAGGATGAACAACCGGCAGCCAACGAAGTCCAGGAGATGAACCATTCTTTCAACCAGGAGCAGGTAGAAGGTTTATGGATCAACATGTGTATGAGAATGCAGAATATCAAGGAACTTATCGGTCTTGCCAACCGCATGAAGGCAGTTACGCCGACAATTACCGAATTTCCGAATATAGAAGTAGTGGTAGACAACCAGCTCTTGCTGAATGACATTCTCGATATCAAGAACAGGATTCGCCCTACATTTGTACAGGGTTTACACAACGACCAGATCCAGATAGATTATCGTCTAGCCCAGTCCGATGAAATCAAAAAGATTCTTTCAAAGCGTGAAGTCTTCGACAACATCATGGATAGCAATCCTGCCTTCAAGAGAATGGTCAGTATCTTTAATCTGGCACTCACATAACAAGAAAACAAATATAAGAAAAAGAGGTTATGCCATCACCGACATAACCTCTTTCATTTTATGAAGCTATAAACTATTGATTTTCAATATTTAATCTTAAATAATAATCGAAAAACGAGACACGCAAAGGGGACATTAAATCAGTGGCATTCCTGCCTCATCACATTCCTTACGCATTTCATCTGGCCAGATACTAGCCTGAATCTCTCCGATATGAGCCTTATGAAGCATCACCATGCAGAGACGGCTCTGACCGATACCGCCACCGATGCTGAGAGGCAACTTATCACTTAACAGCTGCTGGTGGAAATAAAGCTTCTCTCTATCTTCCTTACCCTCAATCTTCAGCTGACGAAGCAGACTCTCCTTATCTACACGGATACCCATGGAACTGAGCTCGAAGCTGCGACCCAAAACAGGATACCAGATCAGAATATCACCATTCAATCCTGCCTTCCCATTTTCAGCAACAGTACTCCAGTCATCATAGTCAGGAGCTCTTCCATCATGCTTCTCGCCATTGCTCAACTCGCCGCCAATACCCTCAACAAATACAGCGCCGTATTTCTCACAGATAGCATCCTCGCGCTCCTTTGGAGTCATATCAGGATACATATCCAGCAAATCCTGTGCATGAATGAAATGAATCTCTCTTGGCAGGAATGGCTTGATTTCAGGATAATGCTCGCAAGTGAGATATTCCGTGCGGAGAATAGCTGCATAGATGCGGCGCACTATGTCTTCCAGAAAGGCGATAGTACGGTCTTTGCGGGTTATCACTGCTTCCCAGTCCCACTGGTCAACATAAAGCGAATGCAAATTGTCGAGTTCTTCATCGGCACGAATTGCATTCATATCAGTATACACGCCATAACCAGGCTCTATATTATATTCGGCAAGGGTAAGTCTCTTCCACTTGGCAAGAGAGTGCACCACCTCAGCCTGAGCTTCCCCCAAGTCCTTGATAGGAAAACTTACAGGGCGCTCCACGCCGTTCAAATCGTCATTGATTCCAAGTCCCTTCAGTACAAAGAGCGGAGCAGTAACGCGGCGAAGGCGAAGCTCTGTACTCAGATTCTGCTGAAAGAATTCCTTTATCAGTTTGATACCCATTTCGGTCTGGCGCATATCCAACAGCGCCTTGTACCCTTCAGGTTTTATCAATTTGCTCATTTTCGTATGGTTTTTATTTTGTATTATCGTTTATTCTCTATTGTTGGTTGCAAAGGTACAAATAAATTATTAATCTGCAAGCATTTTTCTCTATTATTTTGCAAAGTGATAACTATTTTTATACTTTTAGTGACATTTTGCCGAACATTTTATTCCTTTTTCCCTATATACATTATAATATATAGTAAAAAATCAAGCAAATATTTGGTTATTCCAAATAAAATCCGTAATTTTGCAGCATCGGTCCCGTAGCTTAGTTGAATAGAGCGTCAGATTCCGGTTCTGAAGGTCATGGGTTTGAATCCCATCGGGATCACTTTCAATACTTTTTTCAAGGCTCCATGGAACGCCCCTACTTCTAAAGAGCACCCCCTTGGAGAATTGACTACTTTTAATAATTAAGAACATGGATTTAGTAGAACGTTTCATAAACTACACAAAATTCGACACACAGTCGAGCGAAGATTCTCAAAGTGTGCCTAGTACTGCAAAACAATTGGAATTTGCCAAGTATCTCAAGAAAGAACTTGAGGACGAAGGTTTGACCGATGTCGAAATGGACGACATGGGCTATGTCTACGCCACCCTCAAGGGAAATACCAAGAAAAAGACCCCTACCATCGGATTTATTTCACACATGGATACCAGTCCTGACGCCAGCGGAAAGGACATCAAGGCCCGCATCATCAAGAACTATGACGGCAAGGATATCGAACTGAGCCCTGGAATCATCAGCAGCGTTGAGAAATTCCCTGAGCTCAAGGCTCACAAGGGTGAGGACATCATCGTGACAGACGGTACTACCCTGCTCGGTGCAGATGACAAGGCAGGTATCGCTGAAATCGTACAGGCCATGTGCTACCTCCGCGACCATAAGGAAATCAAGCATGGCGACATCCGTGTGGGCTTCAATCCTGATGAGGAAATCGGTATGGGTGCCCATCACTTCGATGTAGAGAAGTTTGGTTGCGACTGGGCTTACACCGTTGACGGTGGCGACCTGGGCGACCTGGAATACGAGAACTTCAATGCCGCTGCTGCCAAGATTCATATCAAGGGAGTAAGCGTACATACTGGTTACGCCAAGGGCAAGATGGTGAATGCAAGCCGCCTGGCTGTAGAGTTCCAGAATATGATACCAGAGACCGAGACTCCTGAGCAGACAGAGGGTTACGAGGGATTCTATCACCTGCTCGGCATTGAGAGCCGTTGCGAGGAAGCCAAGCTCAGCTATATCATCCGCGACCACGACCGCGAAAAGTTTGAAGACCGCAAGGACTTCATCGAGAAGTGTGTGGAGAAGATGAACGAGAAGTATGGCGAAGGAACGGTTACTGCCGAAATCTTCGACCAGTATTACAACATGAAGGAGAAGATTGACCCCAACATGCATGTAATCGACATCGTACTCAAGGCGATGCAGGAGAGCGGCGTTCCTCCTCACGTAGAGCCTATCCGTGGCGGTACCGATGGAGCACAGCTCAGTTTCAAGGGTCTTCCTTGCCCTAACATCTTTGCCGGTGGTGTCAACTTCCATGGTCCTCACGAGTTTGTGAGCATCCAGGTTATGCAGAAGGTGGTGGATACTATCGTGAAGATTGCAGAAATCACAGAAGAATACAACGACTAATACAAAAATGGGGAATTTAGGCACATCTAAATTCCCCATTTTCATAAATGAATACGAATATTTACAGAGAGATTATCATAAACTGAAAATTATGGCAGAAATTCCCTTTTTAGTAAAAGACCTCGCCCTCATCCTGATGGTAGCCGGCATCGTCACCCTCATCTTCAAGCGGCTCAAGCAACCGCTGGTGCTGGGATACATTGTGGCAGGCTTCCTCGTTTCGCCCCACATGCCCTACACTATGTCGGTAATGGACGAGACGGACATCAAGACCTGGGCAGACATCGGTGTCATCTTTACGCTCTTCTCACTGGGTCTCGACTTTTCTTTCAAGAAAATCGTGAAGATGGGAGCATCGCCTATCATTGCTACCGTGGTCATTGTCTTCTCAATGATGATGCTGGGCATCAGCGTGGGCCACAGTTTCGACTGGGGAAGGATGGACTGTATCTTCCTGGGCGGTATGCTTGCCATGAGTTCCACCACTATTATATATAAGGCGTTCGACGACATGCGGCTGCGCACCCAGAAGTTTGCCTCGATGGTGATGAGCGTACTGATTCTGGAAGACATCCTGGCCATCGTCATGATGGTGATGCTGTCAGCGATAGCGAGCGGCAGCAATCCCGATGGCGGTCAGATGTTTGCCTCCATCGTCAAGATAGGCTTCTTCCTTGGCGTCTGGTTCATCGTAGGCATCTTCGCCATCCCCTGGTTCCTCCGCTCGGTAAGAAAGCTCATCAATGGCGAAACCCTGCTTATCGTATCGCTGGGTTTATGCTGCGGCATGGCCGTACTGAGCAGCAAGGTAGGTTTCAGCAGTGCTTTCGGAGCCTTCGTCATGGGTAGCATCCTGGCAGAAACCATTGAAGCTGAGAAGATTATCAAGCTGGTAGAACCAGTCAAGAACCTTTTCGGAGCCATCTTCTTCGTATCAGTAGGTATGCTGGTAGACCCTAAGATTCTGATAGAATACGCCCTGCCTATCCTTGCCCTGGTGGGTACGATACTGATAGGTCAGGCCACGCTGGGCACCTTCGGCTTCATGCTCGGAGGCGAATCTTTGAAATCGGCCATGCGCTGCGGTTTCTCGATGGCTCAGATTGGCGAGTTCTCATTCATCATCGCCTCGCTGGGCTTGTCGCTTGGCGTTATCAGCAACTTCCTCTATCCGGTAGTCGTAGCGGTGAGTGTCATCACCACCTTCCTGACGCCTTACATGATCCGTCTGGCGCTGCCTACCTATCAGGTGATGGAGAAGCATCTGCCCGACAAGCTCATTCATGTGTTGAACCATTTTGCGATGAGCCATCCGCAGACCCAGCAGCAGAGCAAGTGGAAATCGCTGATTAAGCAGATGACCATCAACACCGTAGCCTATTCGATACTCGCAGCAGCTACCATTGCCCTGATGTTCACCTTCGTATTGCCTCTGATGCGCAATCTGTTGCCAGGCTGGCATCTTCATTGGTACGCCAACGCCATCACCGGCTTGCTTACGGTGCTGCTGATAGCTCCATTCCTGCGTGCCATCGTAATGAAGAAAAACCACAGTGCAGAGTGGAAACGCCTATGGGTAGAGAGCAGCATCAACCGTGTGCCTCTGCTGTTTACGGTATTTGTCCGCTTCGTCATAGCCCTGGCCTTCATCTTCTACATCATCAACTTCCTCTCCCGCTTCACCAATGCGCTGATGATCTGCATCGGAGTCATTGTGGTGATGCTGATGATCACCTCCCGCCGCATCAAGAAGCGCAGCATTGTGATGGAGCGCGTCTTCGTCCACAATCTCCGCTCACGAGATATTGCGGCTCAGGTGAATGGCGAAAAACGCCCACTCTACGAGGGCAGACTGCTGGATAGAGATATTCATATCAGTGAGTTCGAAGTACCGGAAGACAGTACGTGGACGGGCAAGTCACTCAGGGAGCTGCATCTTCGTGAACGTTTTGGTGTAGACATGAGTAGCGTTCGCCGTGGTTCCCATCGCCTCAATATCCCAAATGGAGATATGGTTATTTTTCCTGGAGACAAGTTGCAGGTGATTGGTAATGACGACCAGCTTCAGAAGTTCAACACAGCTCTTCAGAGCGATCTGATGCCGGAAGATTCCGAGATAGAGAAGCGCGAGATGAAGCTGAGCCAGCTCATCATCTCATCTTCCAGCGAATTTCTCGGCAAGACGCTCATCGAGAGTGGCATCCGCGACCATTACAACTGTATGGTCGTAGGATTGGAAGAAGGTCAGGAAAACCTCACCCGCATTTCACCATCCCGAAAATTCGAAAAGGGAGATATCATCTGGCTGGTAGGCGAACCTGACGATTTGAAAAGAATCAAAAACTAAATAAAAGATTAGGGCGTGCCATTCTGTCAAGAACGACACGCCCAAATTTTATATAATATCAATTGAAATCACCATAAGCAATCTACTTCACGGTGATATGGAAGCAGCCCTGTTTTACCTCATATTTTACAAGGCACCGGTTGCGGTCTCTCATATCTCTCAGCACTTCGCTGAGCACCCATTTCAGGGTGTCATTCTGTACCTGTCTTCGAGGCTGCTGACGAGTCTGAATCTGCTTATATCTGTTGTAGCAAACATCAAAGGTAGTACCGTAAAGATGGCATGAATTCTCGGTAGCATTGCCATTGCGGGTACGAAGCTTCGCCACATCATCCTTGGTACGGAGAATACTCGTAACGATAATCTTATGCAAAGGAATGCCCTTGATTTGCAAAGAATCGAAATAAGCCCGACCGATATCCTGCAGCAGCACCGAAGCCCTAGGTACCAGATAAGGTATACTGCTATTCAGTTTATCCACATAAAAGAAAGGATTGCTGCCCACATACACCAGCTTACCCTTACTATGCTCAGCCTCCTCACGGTTCTGTACCGGATTCACGCCATGCTTGTTGGCAGCCAGAATCTGCACATCCTGCTGATCAGGGAAAGTATTGCCGAAATGAGGCACCGAGAAGATACGATGCTTCACCTCCTTGCCATTCTTATCGAAGAAAATAGAAGGCGTATTGGAAGAATCTGCCGCAGCATCCGTCTCCGAACCTGTTCCGGCAGCTTCCTGGGTCAAATCATCAGATGTCTCAGCTATCTCATTTGCAGCCTTATTCTCCTCTTCCTTGTCTTCTTCTGCCATCGCTAGCTGATCAACGGAATCCGTAGCCAGGCTATCCGCCACACTCAAATCAGCAACAGAAGTCCTTGGTTCAGCAACGCCCGGACTGATCAATCTCACCAAAGCCAGGACACACACAACAACGACAAAACCCAGCAAGAAACGGTTCTTGCCAGACATTGCCTGAACAACATTTACTATATGTAGGATAATATGTTTTAATTTCATTATCAAGAGTTATAATCAATTTTCTATAAAAAGTATGGCAAAAGTACATCATTAATTTCATAATACAAAACTTTTTAATGTCTTTTTAATAAGTTCTACTAGAAAAAAACGATATTCCCAACTTCCAAAGCTTTGTTCTTACCATCCAAACACTATCAATCCATCACCATCGCCAGGCATCATTTAAGCCTCGTGCCGGTCATCATTGATGACTCTTACCAGCCATCATATAAGGCACTTAGCTTACATAAGAGGAGGACTCGACAAGGAGAATTTTTCAGATGAGGGTTAACAGGTTAACAGTTAACAGCCCAAAAATGCATACTTCCCCCACTCATATACAAGAAATAAGTATATATATATATATTTATATTTAATTAAGGAAAGGGGGAGGATGCAAAAAACGGCTGTTAACTGTTAACCTGTTAACTTCTTGTCCCTTTGTTAAAAATCCTAACTCATAGTTTTGTGGGTGCTAACTCATAGTTTTCTATGAAGAAACAAATAGACTTCTTCTTGAATCACAGCCTTTATCATCGACAAACAGCAGAAACAGGCATGTTTTAAACTAAAAAAAACACGGACAAATTGAATTTGTCCGGGCAAATTACCAGAAGGCTTATAAAGAACTATCTATCAAGATGTTACAAGCGATCAGACGAAAGAGCCGGACAAATTCAATTTATCCGTGTTATTTTTTTAACAGCAATATAAACAAGTTCCCTCTGTCTCACAGACGGTTTACCAGAACAGTTTGCCCGATAATCTCAAAAAAAGCATAAGAAATTTGCTTATTTCGAGGAAAAGTTGTAATTTTGCAGCGTTATATAACATATAAAGGTTTAAACGATTTAAGATTAGAAATTTTGATAGAGAAACATATAGTACTCGAAGATGTAGATCCAGTGATGTTCTACGGAGTGAATAATGCTCATCTACAGATGATAAAATCACTGTATCCTAAGTTGCGTATCGTGGCACGTGACAACGTGCTTCGTGTGCTTGGCGACGAGGAAGAAATGGCGAAAGCAGAAGAAGACATTGAGCTGATGCGCAAGCACTTAGCTAAATATAACATGCTCAATGAAGAAGATATCCTTGATATTGTGAAAGGCAAACAGACCAAAGCTGACTCCGTAAAAGGCGTGCTGGTTTACAGCATCAGCGGAAGACCTATCAAGAGCCGCAGCGAGAATCAGCAGCAACTCATTGAAGCTTACGAAAAGAACGACATGGTATTTGCCGTGGGGCCTGCCGGAACCGGTAAGACCTACCTCAGCATCGCCCTTGCCGTAAAAGCACTCAAGGAGAAAGCCATTAAAAAGATCATCCTCTCACGACCTGCCGTAGAAGCGGGCGAAAAGCTCGGTTTCCTGCCAGGCGACATGAAAGATAAAATTGACCCTTACCTGCAGCCACTGTATGATGCACTGGAAGACATGATTCCTGCCGTCAAGCTGCAAGACATGATGGAAAAGCACATTATCCAGATTGCGCCACTTGCCTTTATGCGTGGACGCACACTCAGCGACGCCGTCGTCATCCTCGACGAGGCGCAGAACACAACCTCCCAGCAGATCAGAATGTTCCTTACCCGTATGGGCATGAACACCAAGATGATCATCACCGGCGACCTGACCCAGATAGACCTGCCTAGAGAGCAGCGAAGCGGACTGAAGGAAGCACTCAAGATTCTTGACGGGGTGGAAGGCATCGGAGTGGTGAAGCTGGGGCAGAAGGATATTGTGCGACACAAGCTCGTAACCCGCATCGTCAATGCATATGACAAGTATGACAAGGAGAGAGCGGAAGCACGAGAAGCGCTGAAAGCAGAAAAAGATAATTCAAAATAATCAGAATTAAGAATGAACAGAATGATTATTCAAAGCATATCATCAAGTTCAAATTTCAAAATTCAAAGTTCAAAGTAAAATGAAAGCATTAACAAAGACAGATTTCCATTTCGATGGACAGAAGAGTGTTTACCACGGTAAAGTACGTGATGTGTATGACATTAACGACGACATCCTCGTGATGGTCGCTACCGACAGAATCTCAGCGTTCGACGTTGTTCTGCCTAAGGGTATCCCATTCAAGGGACAGGTGCTCAACCAGATTGCAGCTAAGTTCTTGGACACAACTACAGACATCTGTCCAAACTGGAAGTTGGCTACTCCAGACCCTATGGTAACTATTGGTTTGAAGTGCGAGGGTTTCCGCGTAGAAATGATCATCCGCTCAATCCTCACCGGTAGCGCATGGCGCGACTATCAGAAGGGATGCCGTGAGATCTGCGGTGTGAAGTTGCCTGACGGAATGCGCGAGAACGAGCGTTTCCCAGAGCCAATCATTACTCCTACTACCAAGGCTGACGAGGGTCACGACATGAACATCTCTAAGGAAGAGATCATTGCCCAGGGTATTGTTAGTGCAGAGGATTACGCTGTAATGGAAGACTATACACGCAAGATCTTCGCTCGTGGTCAGGAAATCGCTGCTAAGCAGGGCTTGATTCTCGTTGATACCAAGTATGAGTTTGGCAAGCGCGACGGTAAGGTTTACCTCATCGACGAGATCCACACTCCAGACTCTAGCCGCTACTTCTATGCTGACGGCTACGAGGAGAAGTTTGAGAAGGGTGAGCCTCAGCGCCAGCTTTCCAAGGAGTTCGTTCGCCAGTGGCTCATCGAGCACAACTTCATGAACGAGCCAGGTCAGACCATGCCAGAGATTACCGACGAGTATGCAGAGAGCGTATCAGACCGCTATATCGAGCTTTACGAGCACATCACAGGCGAGAAGTTCGACAAGGCTGCTGAGGAAGGTGACATCGCTGCACGTATCGAGAAGAACGTAAGTGAATGGCTTGCTACACGTAAATAATTAATAATGTATAAGCAAGAACAGATTAAGCCCTACGAGGGCACAGGAGATAAGGGCAAGCTGGTAGAGGAGATGTTTGACAACATCGCCCCTACCTACGACACCCTGAACCACCGACTCTCGTGGGATATCGACAAGGGATGGCGCAAGAAGGCTATCAAGCGACTTGCGCCCTTCTCTCCAAAGAAAATACTCGACATCGCCACCGGCACCGGCGACTTCGCCATCCTTGCCGCCCGGATGCTGCATCCCGACAAACTCATCGGAGCAGACATCTCGCAGGGAATGATGGAGATAGGAAGACAGAAGGTAAAGCAGCTGGGACTTGACGGAGTGATCCGCTTCGACAAGGAAGATTGTCTCCACCTCTCATACGAAGACAATACATTTGATGCAGTAACTGCCGCCTTCGGCATCCGCAACTTCCAGAACCTGGACCAGGGCCTGCGCGAAATGTGCCGAGTACTGAAGAAGGGAGGACATCTCTGCATCGTAGAGCTCACCACTCCGGTCAGTTTCCCGATGAAGCAGCTGTTCCACATCTATTCGCATACAGTATTGCCTATCTACGGCAAACTGATTTCGAAAGACCAGAGTGCCTACAGCTACCTCACCAAGACTATCGAGGCATTCCCTCAAGGAGAGACGATGATGGAGGTATTCAAGAAGGCAGGTTTCGAGAAAGCAGAGTTCACCCGACTCACCTTCGGCATCTGCACACTCTATTTTGCAACCAAATAAATTATGAATTTTAAATAAGAATATCAGTATGGACAAGTATGGACTCATAGGTTTCCCTTTGGGCCACTCCTTCTCAAAAAGCTATTTCAACGAGAAGTTTGAGAACGAAGGAATCAATGCCAAGTACATCAACTTCGAGCTGCCTAGCATCGAAGGTTTAGCTGAGGTACTCGACACCAATCCCGAACTGAAGGGTTTCAACGTAACCATTCCTTACAAGGAGAAAGTAATCAGCTATCTCGACAGCGTAAGCCCTGAGGCCAACGCCATCGGAGCCGTCAATGTGGTGAAGGTTGACCACAAGGGCAATGAAACTGTGCTCACCGGCTATAATAGCGACGTCATTGGCTTTACAAAGAGCATCGAGCCATTCCTGGAGAAGTGTCATAAGAAAGCACTTATCCTGGGTACCGGAGGTGCGTCTAAAGCCATCAACTACGGTTTGAAATCACTAGGTTTGGAAACCTTGTTTGTGAGTCGATACGAACGTCCAGGTACTATTCAATACGATAAGATTACTCCTGAGGTAATCAAGGAATACAATGTCATCGTCAACTGTACTCCAGTGGGCATGTATCCTCATGTAGATGAGTGCCCTCCACTGCCTTACGAGGCGATGGACACCCACACGCTGCTCTACGATCTCATCTACAATCCTGACGAAACCCTTTTCATGAAGAAGGGAAAAGAACATGGAGCCACAGTAAAGAATGGTTTGGAGATGCTGCTCCTCCAGGCATTCGCCAGCTGGGATTTCTGGCATGAAGAAAAATAAATACTTCATAAACGTAGATGTTTACAAGTACAGATTCAGCATAGTAAACTTGAACATCTACATTTATAAGAACGATAAGGAAATTATAAGAATCATAATTGGAGATCAATTTAGATATGAGTAACAATAGATATATGATGCGCGGTGTAAGCGCAGCAAAGGAAGATGTTCACAACGCTATCAAGAACATCGACAAGGGTATCTTCCCACAGGCTTTCTGCAAGATTATACCTGATATCCTGGGCGGTGACCCAGAGTATTGCAACATTATGCACGCCGACGGTGCAGGTACCAAGTCTAGCTTGGCTTACATGTACTGGAAGGAGACTGGCGACCTCTCTGTATGGAAGGGTATCGCTCAGGATGCTATCGTGATGAATACCGACGACCTGCTCTGCGTGGGCGCCGTAGACAACATCCTCGTTAGCTCTACCATCGGCCGCAACAAGATGCTCATCCCTGGCGAGGTCATCTCGGCTATCATCAACGGTACCGACGACCTGCTCCACGAGATGCGCGAGATGGGTATCGGAATCTATCCTACCGGCGGTGAGACTGCCGACGTAGGCGACCTGGTTCGTACCATCATCGTTGACTCTACCGTAACCTGCCGCATGAAGCGCAGCGACGTCATCGACAATGCCAACATCCGTCCAGGCGATGTTATCGTAGGTCTCTCTTCTACAGGTCAGGCTACCTACGAGAAGAAGTACAACGGCGGCATGGGTAGCAACGGTTTGACTTCTGCCCGCCACGATGTATTCGCCAAGTATCTCGCTGAGAACTATCCTGAGAGCTACGACCACGCCGTGCCAGATGAGTTGGTTTACAGCGGCAAGTATAAGTTGACCGATGAGGTTGAGGGTTCTCCTATCAACGCCGGTGAGCTGGTACTCTCTCCTACCCGTACCTATGCTCCGGTTATCAAGAAGATCCTGGATGAGCTTCGCCCAGAGGTTCACGGTATGGTTCACTGTACAGGTGGTGCCCAGACCAAGGTTCTGCACTTCGTAGGCGAGAACTGCAAGGTAATGAAGGACAACATGTTCCCAGTACCTCCTCTCTTCAAGGCAATCCACGACTGCTCAGAGACAGACTGGAAGGAGATGTACCAGGTATTCAACATGGGTCACCGCATGGAGATCTACGTACGTCCTGAGATTGCCGAGAAGGTTATCGCCATCAGCAAGAGCTTCAACATCGATGCCCAGATTGTGGGTCACATCGAGGAAGGCAAGCGCAGCCTGACCATCAAGAGCGAATTCGGAACATTCGAATACTAAATGTTTTAGGCACGGATTACACGGATTACACGGATTTTTATTCTTTTATTTCTTAATTTATAGTATTGTTATGCTAGAAGAAGATTTAACTAAACAGATAATTGGTGCAGCTCAAGAAGTACACAAAGTCTTAGGAGTTGGTTTTCTAGAGGCTGTATATGGAAATGCTCTGTATAAAGAATTGAAATCACGTGGTTTGAAGTGTGAGTGCCAAAAACACTTAGATGTTTTTTACAAAGGTGAATGCGTTGGTCACTACATTCCCGACATGGTCGTAGAAGATAAGGTGATCATTGAATTGAAAGCCGTTAAAGATTTGCATCCCGAACATGAATGGCAGTTAGTAAACTATCTCTCAGCCTGCCAGGCAGAAGTAGGATTGCTCATCAATTTCGGTCTATCCTTACAAGTAAAAAGAAAGATATTTACAAACGAGCGCAAGGGAACACAGCACAGGGAAAAATCCGTGTAATCCGTGTAATCCGTGCCAAAAAATAATTCGATGGATAATAACAACATATTACAGAAGCTTGAAGGCTTAGAGAGCCGATACGAGGAAGTAAGCACCCTCATTACCGACCCTGATGTCATCGCCGACCAGCCACGCTACGTGAAGCTGACCAAGGAGTGGAAAGACCTTGGCGACATCATGGACGCACGCAAGCGATACATCAACTGTCTGAACAGCATCAAGGAAGCTAAGGATATTCTCGCCAACGAAAGCGACCCTGAAATGAAGGAGATGGCGCGCGAGGAACTCAACGAGAATGAGGCGCTGCAGCCTAAGCTCGAAGAGGAAATCAAGATCGCCCTGGTTCCTAAGGATCCAGAGGATGCCAAGAATGTACAGATGGAGATTCGTGGCGGTGCCGGTGGCGACGAGGCTGCCCTCTTCGCCGGTGACCTCTTCTCTATGTATAAGAAATATTGTGAGTCTAAGGGATGGACAGTCAGCGTGACTTCTGTCTCTGAGGGCGCTGTGGGTGGATACAAGGAAATCGACTTCGCTGTAAGCGGAACAGATGTGTACGGTACATTGAAGTATGAGTCTGGTGTTCACCGTGTTCAGCGTGTACCTGCCACTGAGACTCAGGGCCGTATGCACACCTCAGCTGCTACCGTGGCTGTATTGCCAGAAGCAGATAAGTTTGAGGTGAACATCAACGAAGGTGACATCAAGTGGGATACCTTCCGAAGCTCTGGTGCCGGTGGTCAGAACGTGAACAAGGTAGAGTCTGGAGTTCGCCTCCGCTATCCTTGGAAGAACCCTAACACTGGCGAGGTAGAGGAAATCCTTATCGAGTGTACCGAGACCCGTGACCAGCCAAAGAACAAGGAGCGTGCCTTGAGCCGCCTCTATACCTTCATCCACGACCGTGAGCATCAGAAGTATGTTGACGATATCGCCAGCCGCCGCAAGAGCCTCGTCTCTACCGGTGACCGCAGTGCGAAGATTCGTACCTACAACTTCCCACAGGGCCGTGTTACCGACCACCGTATCGGTTACACCACCCACGACCTCAATGGTTTCCTGGCAGGTAACATCCAGGATATGATTGATGCCCTGACCGTGGCTGAGAATGCAGAGAAACTGAAAGAAACAGAATTGTAGAACCCTTATCATCGTTCCGAGAACCGGAGCGATGAATCATCATAAATACCATATTATGAACAGAAAAGAACTTGTAGAGCAGATTTTCGCCAAGAAGAGCTTCTTGTGCGTAGGTCTTGACACAGATATCAATAAGTTGCCTAAGTGCATCACAGAGGATGAAGAAATCCAGGGCGCTGAAGCCGAGATGATGTTTAAGTTCAACCAGGCTATCATCGACGCTACCGCTCCTTACTGCGTGGCTTACAAGCCAAACCTGGCTTTCTACGAGAGCCGTGGCATTGACGGAATGATTGCCTTCGAGAACACCATCAAGTATCTCAAAAGCCACTATCCAAACCACTTCATCATCGCTGACGCAAAGCGTGGCGACATCGGCAACACCTCAAAGATGTACGCCCAGACTTTCTTTGAGGAGTACAACCTCGATTCAGTAACCGTAGCTCCTTACATGGGAGAGGATTCTGTCAAGCCTTTCCTCGAGTATGAGGGCAAGTGGGTCATCCTTCTGGCTTTGACCAGCAACAAGGGTAGCCATGACTTCCAGCTCACAGAGGACAAGGAAGGCGAGCGCCTCTTCGAGAAGGTTCTGAAGAAGAGCCAGGAATGGGGCAACGACGAGAACATGATGTACGTAGTAGGTGCTACCCAGGGGCAGATGTTCGAGGACATCCGCAAGGTGGCTCCTAACCACTTCCTCCTCGTACCAGGTGTTGGTGCTCAGGGCGGTAGCCTCCAGGAGGTTTGCAAGTATGGTATCATCAAGGATTGCGGTCTGCTCGTCAACTCATCTCGCGGCATCATCTATGCTAGCAACGGTGAGGACTTCGCAGAGGTAGCAGGCCAGAAGGCAAAGGAATTGCAGGAAGAAATGGCAGCAGAGCTTGCCAAGCTGGGCTAAGCCTCTCGCTAGGCGTCCCGGCGGATTTCGGAATCCGCCGTAAAAAGGTTCGGCCTATTAAACCGGGGGATTTGCAATCCCCACCAAAAATAAGATTTTAGGCGCAAAGTATCTTGAAAAAGACGCTTTGCGCCTTAAAAATACCTTTTTGTTGGCGAAAAAAGCAAAATATTACGAAAGAATGACGAGAATCTAAATTTATTTTGTTATTTTTGCAAACAAAATGTGTTTACCTAAAGGTATTTATACCTTGGGTGACCAATTAAAACAAACTAGAAGACAGATAAATTATGGAATTTACCGCTCAACAAATAGCCCAGTTCGTTCAGGGCCGTGTGGAAGGTGATGAGAATGCAACAGTCAACACCTTCGCAAAAATCGAAGAAGGCAAGAAAGGTGCAATCTCGTTCCTTTCTAACCCTAAATACACTCACTTCGTGTACGACACGAAGTCTAGCATCGTGCTCATTGATGAGACCGTAGAACTGGAACACCCAGTCAGCGCCACCCTCATCCGTGTGAAGAACGCCTACGAATGTGTGGCTAAACTGCTTCAGATGTACGAGTCTATGAAACCAAAGAAGACAGGCATCGACCCATTGGCTTTTGTTTCTCCAAAGGCTAAGGTGGCAGAGAACGTCTATATTGGCGCTTTCGCTTATATCAGCGATGGTGCCGAGGTGGGCGAAGGTAGCCAGATTTATCCTCACGCCTACATCGGCGAGGGTGTGAAGATTGGCAAGAATGCCCTCATCTACCCTAACGTAACCGTTTATCACGGCTGTAAGCTCGGCGATAACGTGACTCTCCATGCAGGTTGTGTCATCGGTGCTGATGGCTTCGGCTTCGCTCCAGGACCTGATGGATACGACAAGATTCCTCAGATTGGTATCGTAACTATCGAGGATGATGTGGAGATTGGTGCCAACACTTGCGTTGACCGCTCTACCATGGGCTCTACCTACGTTCGCAAGGGCGTGAAACTCGACAACCTGGTTCAGATTGCCCACAACACCGACATCGGTGCCAACACCGTGATGTCTTCTCAGGTGGGTGTAGCCGGCAGTACCAAGGTTGGCGAATGGTGTATGTTTGGTGGACAGGTAGGGCTCGCAGGTCACATCACCATCGGCGACAAGGTGTTCCTCGGAGCACAGAGCGGTGTGCCAGGCAGCCTCAAAAGCGGCCAGCAGCTCATCGGTACTCCTCCTATGGAGCAGCGTGCTTACTTCAAGTCACAGGCCATCTTCCGTCGCCTGCCTGACATGTACAAGGAGCTCAACGACCTGAAGAAGCAGATTGAAGAATTAAAGAAAAACAATTAAAAATAATAAGGTACGGATGACGCGGAGGCTAATGCCACTAAGGATTCCGAAGAAAACGCAGAGAAAAAATCCGTGTAATCCGTGCCTAAAAAATGAATATAATTATGTCAAAACAGAAAACACTGAAAGGTAGTTTCTCTCTTTGTGGAAAGGGATTGCACACAGGCTTGAGCCTCACCGTGACTTTCAATCCTGCACCAGAGAACACCGGTTATAAGATACAGCGCATCGACCTCGAAGGCGAGCCTATCATCCAGGCTGTAGCTGAGAACGTCGTTGAAACCCAGCGTGGCACCGTACTCGGCAAGGGCGATATCCGCATCTCTACCATCGAGCACGGTATGTCAGCACTCTATGCCCTCGGAATCGACAACTGTTTCATCCAGGTTAACGGTCCTGAGTTCCCTATCCTCGACGGCTCTGCATCCATGTATGTAGAGAAGATTCAGAACGTAGGCATCCAGGAGCAGAATGCAGAGAAGGACTATTATATCATCCGTCATAAGATTGAGGTGAAGGACGACAACGGTTCTGTCATCACCATTCTTCCAGATGAGGAGTTCAGCATCACGGCAATGTGTTCTTTCGAGAGCAAGTTCATCAACAGCCAGTTTGCTACCCTCGACAAGATGGAGACCTACGTTGACGAGATTGCTTCGGCACGTACCTTCGTTTTCGTTCGCGATATCATGCCATTGCTCCAGGCTAACCTCATCAAGGGTGGCGACTTGGACAATGCCATCGTTATCTACGAGCGCCAGGTAGAGCAGGCGCAGCTCGATCAGCTCGCCGACCATCTCAAGGTGCCTCACATGGATGCCAGCAAGTTGGGTTACATCCAGCACCGTCCTTTGCAGTGGGAGAACGAGTGTACTCGCCATAAGCTGCTCGACATCATCGGCGATATGGCGCTCATCGGTAAGCCTATCAAGGGTCGCATCATCGCTACCCGACCAGGCCACACCGTGAACAACAAGTTCGCCCGTCTCATGCGCAAGGAGATTCGCAAGCACGAAATTCAGGCTCCTATCTACGATCCAAACGAGGAGCCAATCATGGATAACATCCGCATCCGCCAGCTCCTGCCTCATCGCTATCCAATGCAGTTGGTAGATAAGGTCATCGCCATGGGTCCTACCAGCATCGTGGGCGTTAAGAACGTAACCAGCAACGAGCCATTCTTCACCGGTCACTTCCCAGAGGAGCCAGTAATGCCAGGCGTTCTCCAGGTAGAGGCGATGGCACAGTGTGGCGGTCTGCTCGTATTGAACCAGCTGGAAGAGCCTGAGCGCTGGAGCACTTACTTCATGAAGCTCGACGACGTGAAGTTCCGCAAGAAGGTGGTTCCAGGCGATACCCTCCTCTTCCGTGTGGAGTTGCTCGCACCCGTACGTCATGGCATCAGCTCTATGAAGGGCTATATGTTCGTAGGCGACCAGGTGGTGGCTGAGGCTACTTTCACAGCACAGATTGTTAAGAACAAGTAATAATAAGATAGAAATATGAATCAGATTAGTCCATTAGCGTTTGTTCATCCAGAGGCAAAACTCGGTGACAACAACATTATCGGTCCTTTCTGCTATATCGACAAGGACACCGTTTTGGGCGATAACAACGTATTGCAGAACAGCGTTACCATCCACTTGGGCGCTCGTATCGGCAATAATAATGAATTCTTCCCAGGCGCCAGCATCTCTACCAAGCCTCAGGACTTGAAGTTCAAGGGTGAGCAGACAACCTGCGAGGTGGGCGACAACAACAGCATCCGTGAGAACGTTACTATCTCTCGTGGTACAGCCTCTAAGGGCAAGACCGTGGTAGGCAGCAACAACCTCCTGATGGAGACTGTTCACGTGGCTCACGACTGCGAGCTGGGCAGCGGCTTGATTATCGGTAACTCTACCAAGTTTGCCGGCGAGGTGGTTGTAGATGACAACGCCATCGTAAGCGCCAACGTTCTCGTTCATCAGTTCTGCCACATCGCAGGCTACGTGATGATCCAGGGCGGTTGCCGTTTCTCTCAGGATATTCCTCCTTATATCATTGCCGGCAAGGAGCCAACCCGCTATTGCAGCATCAACCTCATCGGTTTGCGTCGCCGTGGTTTCAGCAACGAGACCATCCAGAACATCCACGAGGCTTATCGCCTGCTCTACAGCAAGGGTATCCTGAAGGAAGGTATCGAGGAAATCAAGAAGAATCTTGAGGTGACTAAGGAAATCCAGTACATCATCGACTTCGTAGAGAGTTCTCAGCGCGGCATTATCCGATAAAAGTAAAAGGGTAAAAAAGTAAAAAGGTAAAAAGAGCATCCTTGCATAGGTTTATGAAACGAGCAAGGATGCTTTTTTCTTGAATATAAAGAATGATATATGAAAACATTGATTGTGGTTTTAGGTCCTACCGGTGTAGGTAAAACGGAGCTTTGCCTTTCACTGGCAGAGCATCTCTCTATACCTATTATCAATGCCGACTCCCGCCAGATCTTCGCAGAACTCCCTATCGGAACCGCAGCGCCTACTGCCGAACAGCAGCAGCGGGTGAAGCATTATTTCGTAGGAAACCACCACATCGAAGATTATTACAGCGCAGCCCAATACGAGACCGATGTGATGAATCTCCTGAAAGAAGAAATCTTCAAGAATCATGATGTGGCGCTGCTTACAGGCGGCAGCATGATGTATATCGATGCCGTATGCAAGGGTATCGACGATATTCCTACCGTGCGGGACGACATCCGTACCTGGATGAAACAGCGCCTGGAAGAAGAAGGCTTGGAAGCGCTGGTAGAAGAACTCCATAAGATGGATCCGGAGCATTGGGCGATAGTAGATAAGAAGAATCCACGCCGCGTGGTGCATGCCTTGGAAATCTGTCACCAGACTGGCAAGACCTATACTTCTTTCCGTGTAGCCGAGAAGAAGCAGCGTCCTTTCCGCATCATCAAGATAGGTCTGAACCGCGACCGTGCCGAATTGTACGACCGAATCAACCAGCGCGTGTTGCTGATGATGGAGGAAGGCCTGGAGGCAGAAGCCCGCAGCGTATATCCGCACAAGGGTCGCACCGCCTTGAGAACCGTGGGGTACAAAGAGATGTTTGCCTATTTCGATGGCGAGATAGATAAGGATGAAGCCATCCGCCAGATACAGTCGCATAGCCGTGAATACATGCGCAAGCAGCTCACCTGGTTTAAGCGAGATACCGAAATCCACTGGTATCATCCTGACCAGCAGGATGAAATCATCCGATTCATTGATGAAGAGATATAGACATAATTGGCATCATGCAACGAGTGGGGTGCCATTACGATGGTGGTGCCCTCCTTGTGCAGCTCAGAAAGCAGTTCCATCACCTCCTTGCCATTTTTGGAATCCAGATTTCCAGTAGGCTCATCGGCAAGAAAAAAGGGTGTATCAGAAATCATAAAGTTTTTCTGATACACCTTTTTTATTCACTTGTATTTATTTGATATTGCTGATTTGCTCGAGTGAAAGACCTGTATATTTCATGACAAGCTCTTTCGACATACCATCAGCAAGCATACGCTGTGCAGCATTTATATTTGCCTCATTAGAGCCTTCAGCTCTTCCTTCAGCTCTTCCTTCAGCTCTTCCTTCAGCTCTTCCTTCAGCCATACCTTTTGCCATACCTTTTGCCATGCCTTTTGCCATGCCTTCAGCTCTGGCTTCTGATTCTGCGGCCGCCATACATGCCAAATTATCGCGAGCAATCCAAAGACTGTTCTCGTAGGCTTCCCATTCTTTCTTCGAGAGTCTATGACTGTCGGCATATTCCTCAAGCTTCTCGAAAATCTTCTTTTGTGCCGTCCAAGGCATTCTTGTTAATGCTTCCATATGAGTCAATACATAAATCCATTTATCAAAATCACTCTCACATTCCGCTGGCTCTTTTTTGAAAAGAGGCAGGGCCAAGTAGATGAAGCGAAGCTTGTTGGAAGCTTGCTCCTTGCTCTCCTTATCTGCCAATATGATGTCTGTTCTGAACTTGTTTACTTCGCCTGCCTTTGGCATATAGTTCATGAAACAAACTGTGTATATCGGCAGAAACTTATAGGCATCCTGATTCTCTGCTTTGCCCTTATCTACCTGTTCCAGAATACTTCTGCAGGCATAGCAGATGGAGCGATCCATAAAATTGGGTTGCCACTTGTTCTGCATTTCCAGGATGAATCGCTCGCCTGTGTCGGTTTCGCAGAAAACATCGTAGATAATGCCTCGTTGATCTTTGGTCTGTGGCAATTGCTCTTTGTCTTTGAACACTACATCCTTGACGTGGAGCTCGCCCTCCAACAGATCGTTGAGAAAGCTTATCAGCAAATCCTTGCTGAATTCTTGACCGAAAAGACGTTTGAAGCCCCAATCGGTAAAGGGGTTGATGTACTTTGCCATCTTGTTAGATTTTAATTATTTTTAAATCTGATGACAAAGATACGTTGTTTTTTTGTAAACTCCAAATATTTAATCGATTTTTGCATAAATAACTGGAAAAATAAGTAATATGCAGTTGTAGACTTAGGAACCCTTCGCGACCATCATAGCTACATTTTGCATATCACTAAATATGTTCCTCCAGCTTCTTTTTTAGCTGCATGTATTTTTGATGCAAGGCAAATTTCTTTTGCGGTTGCTGCTCTTTCAGTTCTTTCTTTCTGATAGCAGCCATTTCCTTTTTTATTGCTTCTATTTGAATGGTCTGGAAAACAGCTTGATGCAGATTCTGCTGAGAAGAAGTAATCTGGGTTGATGCAATCTGCCGAACCAAGGATTCATAGAGTGTATCCATATTAGAAGAACTATCCAGACGGAGAGATAGCATTTCTTCTGATAACCAGTCTGTAGAAAATGACTTGATGATCTCGAATGTGCCAGCAGAAGCATCCTTCCATTGCTTGTAGTTTACCAATAGCTGATATCGGTTATCCTGTTGAATGATGAAAAACGTATGTCTGGGTAACTTGCTATCAATATAACGGAAGATGTCAGAGCTGTCTGAAATCCCCTTTTTAAGTTTAATAAGAAAGATGGTGAGTTCGTGAACATTCTTTCCATCTGCCACATGCAGATTGCTGGGTGCCAACTTATAGAGCCAAACTACCTGCTCTACATTCTCAATAAATGCAGATTTCATGCGAGCCGTTACCTCAAGATGGCTGTAAAAAGCCACCTTGGGTACTACTCGGTTTACCAACGTAAAGTCGGGGAAATTTAATATATTCATAAGTTCTTTTTTACTTTGCACATTGAACTTGGAACTTTATGATTAAAGAGATTGCTCATCTGATAACCAGGAAGGTGATGAGTTCGAAATCATCCAATCCCTTGATCTCATTGGTCAAAGCCGTGGTTTCACCCAGCGAGAAAAGACTGTCTATGTCGCTCTCTTCCTTGATGCGTACCATACTGTCGATGGCCTTCTGCAACAGGTCGCTATAATGTTCCATGTGTCTGCCGTCGCTGGTTTCCTTACTTAGCAGGGCACAAAGGTTTCTGTCGTATTCCTTCTTGTCCTTGCAGAGCAATCGCAGGGTATCCAGCAGCTTCTTGGGATGAAGATGGTCACAGATTACCTCGCCGTCATCCGACAGATACACCATATAGAAAGGATGAAGTAGGTTTTTCTTGTCGATGTTCACGGCATTATTGCGATTCTTCAACACATAGATAACGCCAGGCTTAATGTCGCCCTTTGCACCTGCCACGGCATTCATTCCGAAAGGAGCATGCTCTATGTCGGGATGTTCCTTGATATATGATAGGAGGTCGAGACGAAACTCGTTCAGTCCCAGGTCCATGATGTTGATGCCGGTGTCCATATCCTCAATGTCAACCACTTCTTCCTGCAGATGCTTCAACTGCTTCCTGCGATATTCCAGGTCTCCCTTTTCGTTGTCACTCAGCAGGTTATCATCTCCTGTAGAAGTCAGAACAGTGGCTTTCATACGGCTTTCCACTCTGCCTTTCAACTGGATATATTCGTCCAGTTCCATATCAGGCCAGTAGTTTACCAACTGTATATCCTTGTTCCGGCTGCCAATACGGTCAATACGTCCAAAACGCTGGATGATGCGTACGGGATTCCAATGGATATCGTAGTTAATCAGATAGTCGCAGTCTTGCAGGTTCTGACCTTCCGAGATACAGTCTGTAGCGATGAGCACATCGATGTTTTCATGAATCCACGGTTTCTTGGCTGCGTCCTTTTCATCAAAGATGTCACCTTTGTCTTTGGAGATGGGCGAGAAGAAGGTGAGAACATTATTAAATGTACACTCAAACTTTGGAATGGTGCATTTGCCCTCAGTACTACCCGTGATGAGGGCAGCGTTCAGTCCGCAATCTGCCTTGATTCTTTCGGCAAGTTCCTGATAGAGATAGTCTGCCGTATCGGCAAAGGCTGTGAAGATGAGCACCTTCCGGTTATCCTTGTTGATAGGATGGGCAAACTTCTCCTTCAAGTCTTCTATCAGCATTTGCAACTTGCTGTCATGAGCTGGCGTAATATCTTCCAGCATCAGGAGCAGCATCCTGAGTACTTCCTGATCTGCTGCCAGATCTCTTCGCCAACTGATATAATCCATATCCCTGAGTCTGAAACCTCTTATCTCTTCAGCTTCCTGGTCGATGAGCGAGATGGTTTCATTGATGTAAGCCGTGATGCGCTCCAAGGTGAGGCGGAAGGAGTTGACCGAACTTTCCAGTCGTTTCAGTAGATTGGTTGCCATCAGATTTCGCAATCCCTTCTCTCGTCCGTCAATAGACAAGCCGCTTCCCTCATAGTCGATGGTATAGCTGTTTCTGGCGCTATCGTGCAGATAGAGCGATGGGGTGTAGATAGACAGGTTCAGATTGTCCAGTTCTGTGGCAATGTCCCTGAAGTTGATGGCATTGCTGATGTCGGTGAGTTTCGGACGACGGGAGATAGGAGGCAGACGATGTGGAAATTCACCGATGGCACTTGTATCATAATACTTCATGATGTGGCTGCGCGAACGGGCGATGGTCACGGCATCCAGCAACTGGAAGAAATCGTAGCTCAGGTCGTTGAGCAGCCTTTCCGTTGTGCGTTCTTCCGCCTTCAGTTTTGCCCAGTGGTTATATACCTTCTGGGCATTCGTAAAGATGTCATCTACGTTCTTTCCTAGTCCCAATGCTTCGTCAAACGAGCAGCTTCTGCCTTCGTAAGCCAGCTGCAACTGGTTCTTCAAATCGCCAAATCTATTGTTCACAGGGGTAGCACTCAGCATCAGTACCTTCGTTTTCACACCGGTACGAATCACCCGGTTCATCAGTTTCTGATATCTGTTTTCCTTTCTATCCTCCTGCTGCTCATCATCATCTTCCTCTTCATCCACGTTTCCTCCATTGCGGAAGTTATGACTTTCGTCGATGACCACGAGGTCGTAGTTGCCCCAGTTGATGTGGTCCAGATCCAAGCCGTTGGAACTTCCATGTTCTCGTGAAAGGTCGGTATGGAAGAGGATGTCGTAGCGCAGACGGTCGCCAGCTATCGGATTGTTCTTGTAATTGGAACGGAAGGTAATCCAGTTCTCATTCAGCTTTTTCGGACAAAGCACCAGTACACTCTTGTTGCGGTTTTCGTAATACTTGATGACGGCAAGCGCCGTAAAGGTCTTTCCCAATCCCACACTGTCGGCAAGAATACAACCGTTGTATTTCTCCAGCTTGTTGATGATGGCGAGTGCCGCATCCTTCTGGAAGTTGTATAGCTTGTTCCAGATGAGGCTGTTCTTAAAACCGGTACGCTCATTGGGAAGAACATCTTCAGAAATATCTTCCAGAAATTCATGGAAGATGTTGTAGAGAGCGATGAAGTAGATGTATTCGGGCGCATTCTCCTGATAAACCGTCTCGATGTATTCCAAAACCCTGGCAGTTACGTCCTTGAATTTCTCATCGTTCTCCCATTGCTGGTTGAAGATCTGCAGATAAGCCTCGGCAGAAGGAGAAGGCAGCACATTGACCATCGTATAGACATTGTTGCCCTTTTCGCATCCCAGTTGGGTGGTGCTGAAATCATCAAAAGGAAGATAAACATGCTGCTTGCTGGGCGCATTCATATCAAAGACAGGTAAGGCAGAAGGTTCACCATCACAGAGATGCAGAAATCCGCCCATTCCTTCCTGTGAAGAATTGGACTTGAATTTCACTTTCTTCCGGATCCATGCTGCACACTCCTTGGCGATGGCTTTCTGCGACAGCTGGTTGCGGAGCTTGATTTCAAACTCCGTACCATAGAGGTTGCGTTCACGGTTCAACTTCGGTATGTAGAACTCCCGTTTCTCTTTCTTCGTCTTGTCTGCCACAAAGGTTGGCGAGGTGAAGATAAAGCGTACTTCCTCCACCTTCTCCAGTTCCGCCTTCATGGCTTCGAAGGCGTAGATGGAGAAAGAGGCAGCGGCGATGGATATGCGACTTTGGGTGGACAACCTCGATTTCAGGTCGTCCACCAATCGTTCGCTGGTATTGTTTATCTGTTTCGGCTGTTCCATGTCCTATTGCTTAACATTCAACATTCAACACTTAACATTAAGAATTATTTCACCCATTCCATCAAGTCGTCGTAGTTGGTTACCTTATGATAGTAGATGCCCGAACCTGAGAGTTGTTCGAATAGCCTGTCGGCACAGGCTATCTTGCCATCTTCTATACCTCGCAAGTCGAGGGTTGACATGCTGCCCTTGGTTTCGGCTACGAAATAGACATGCTTCACGGCACCATCCTTGAAGGCTATCGCCCAGTCGGGAGAATAATTGCCCACAGGGGTAGGAATATGGAAACCCTTTGGCAACTTGGCATATACGGCAACATCGGTGCTCGTATCGAGGTCTTCCACGAACTTGCGCTCCACACTCTGCTTTGCCGTACCATCGGTAAACACATAATCCACGATGCTCTTCCTGCCTTGGTAAGCCTTGTCGAGCGAGGTATGCTTCTCCTCCGTAAAGATGGCGGAATCGTAGCTTCCCTCTATCTCGTTGTAACTGATATGATCTACGATGATGGTGGCTTTCTGCTCCAATATCAGACGGCTTACCCTGCGGATAAACTCTTCTGGATTCATTTTGTACATATCAAACTTGCTTGGCATGATTTGGGATAGAATCCCGGCGATGGTCTTACGGGTCAATCGGGTGTTGGTGGCTATCTTGCCCAGCAGGTCGTACTTTACGGTGCTTACTACATCCGTTCTCAGGTCATCATGCTGCATTTCTTCCTGCACCATCATGCTGCCCGCCTTCATGTCGTCGTGCTTCAGTTCCGTCTTCTGCACTCCTCGGGTTACCACGTAGCTCAGTTTCGAAACCACCAGTTCCTTGTTGATGGCAGCAATGGCTTTCTCTATCAGTTCCTTGCTTTCAAAGTTCACCGTATAGGCGTATTTGTGGTTGATGCGATTCCAGAGTTCCTGGAACTCCTTCTTCGTAAAGTTCTCATTCAGTCTGTTCTCCGGAGTCTGCGGCGTACTTCCGTTTTCTATCATACCGTCAAGGGCAGAAGGATTCCATACGCCTTCTATCAGTTTATGAATCCATTTGCCGTATGGCTTTACTTCGTCTGGCAATGGGGCGAGTGTTCCTGATGTTGCGGCAGAGCGGTAAGCATCGGTTACATGACTTTCGTCATCCACATAACTGTTCTTCACCAGATAGAAATAAATCTTCTTGGCTTCTGACGTCGTAATACTATGCTTGCTGCCATCCTCAATCGTGAAGGTCTTTCCATCGAAGTAGTCGATGTCGGCAACCTTCGGACGGTCGTAGAGATCTTCCGAAATATTCTTCTGCAGGTCGTTTACGAAATCAGCATAGCCCTCAGAGGCAATCACGGTAAGGCGGTTAATCTGCTGCACCTGCCCCTGCAGGGTATCGGCATCCTGTCGCACTCCCTTGTTGTCAACGCAGAGTCGCAATCCTCGTCCCACTTCCTGGCGCTTCTGCGAGATGCTGTTTGCCTGTCGGAGCGAACAGATCTGGAAGATGTTCGGATTATCCCAACCTTCTCTCAAGGCAGAGTGGGAGAAGATGAAGCGAACAGGTGAATAAATAGGGTCGAGACTCAGCAGTCGTTCTTTATCATTCATGATCAGGTCGTAAGCCGATACGTCGTCGCTACCGGTTCCCTTGTTCTCTTTGCTGTCCTTAAAACGCTTGGTCTTGGGGTCGATGGAGAAATAACCCTCATGAGTCTTGTCGACAGGGATGCTGCTGAGATACTGCATATACTCCGGGTCGTACATATTCTGATTTTCGTTCAACTCTGCCCGGTATTCCTGTTCGAAGATCTCACCATAGCGGCCCAGTATTTTCTTGCCGTCTTCATCATACTGGCGATACTTGGCAACCTCATCGATGAAGAAAAGGGAGAGGCACTTGATGCCGCGATGGAAGAGCGCACTCTCTTTGCGGAAGTGCGCCTTGATGGTTTCCCTTATCTGGATGCGAGCCTTGTGGTCGGCAGTTACGTTGCCGATTACTTCCTTCAGCATCAGACTTTCGCCGTTGCTGAACTTCACCTGGCTGCGACTTGGCTGGTGGGCATCCACCACGATGTCGGTAATCATGAACCCCTTGTATTGCAGCATGTTTCCGGAGGCACTATAGAGATCGTCGCCTTCGCCCAACTTCTTGTAGATTCGTTTGATGGCTCCCGTAGTGCTCTGCTGTTCTATCTCCAGTCTTACCTGTGGTGCCTTGTCTTTCGAAAGCAGCAGCTCTGCGAAATAGATATAGCTGTCGGTTCCTTTCAGGTTCTTCAGTTCGAAGCCTACTACCTCAATCTTCTTCACCAGTTTGTGGTTGTAGGCATCGAGAGCATCGAGTACATACACCGTGTTGTGGTGCTCCTTGTGGGTAGCGGAGTAGTTCAGGGTGAAGAGCGGATTGAAGGCTTTGAGTGCCGTCTGTGTAGCGGCGCCTCCCATCTTCTGAGGTTCATCCAGAATGATGATTGGGTTGTTGGCTGCAAGAACGGCGATAGGCTTTCGGGAACCGAACTCATCACGTTCGGAGTTGATGATGCGTGCCGCTTTGTTCTTGGCTCCCTCCTTCATGGTGTTGAAGGCCTGGGTGTTGATAATCATCACGCTGATGTCGTTGCTCTGCGAGAAGGTGTCGATGTCGTTGAGGCTGCTGCTGTCGTAGATGAAGTAGCGGGCCTTCTTGCCGTATTGCTCCATGAAGTGATCTACCGTGATGTCGAAGCTCTTCTTCACACCCTCTCGGATAGCAATGCTTGGAACCACCACGATAAACTTGGTCCAGCCATACTGCTTGTTCAGTTCGAACATGGTCTTGATATAGACGTAAGTCTTTCCCGTACCGGTTTCCATCTCCACGTCGAGCTGGCAGGCTCCGAGTTTCTGACAGAGTTCTTCATCCTGATGGATGTTGTTCTCTGTCTGAATCTGTCGGATGTTGTCAAAGAGAGCTACTTTATCCATGGCAAGGCGGTTGTTCTTATAACCCAAGTTATTGCCGGCATCATCGTTATCGGCAAAGACATCTGTTTGAACGAATTTGATGTCATGCTTCTTGCTGTCAACCACATACAGTTTTCCCTTATCCATTCTGTATTCCAGGTTGGCTTGGTTGGGCTGCCCCTTGAAGACGTTGATGACGCTCTCCACGGCATCGGTCTGATATTGTTGTATCTTAAACTTCAGTTTCATAATCGTAATCAGTAAAGCTCTTTTTACTTTTACAAGTTTCAAGTAAACACAGCAAAAATGCTCTTTTTACTTTTTTACCTTTTTACTTTTTTACCTTTCAAAATCCCTTTCTAAAGGATTTTGGTGACCGTGTCAGGAGAATATGTTTTAAAGATCTGCTCGAAGTTGGTGGCGGTGGAATCGTCCTTCATGCTGGTGTCACGGAGCACGGCGTAGGCTGGCAGCATCTGGGCGATGGCTTTTACTACTTCGTCGGTAACATCCGGGTCGAAACAAGCCACGAGGTATCCTTCAGCAACGTTATAGATAGTCTTGCCAGCTACCGTTGTCGTTTCTATCTTCGAATCCAGGGTTGCACCGAGTTCAAGCATTACCTGGAAGAGCAGGTCTTCGCCCGTTCTATCCGGCTTTACGTTATCAACCTGCGAGAAAAGGTCGGCTTGCGAAATATCCTTTGGAGAATAGTAAATGTCCTGCATATTGGTGGAATCGAGTTTCAACACACGGAAGCCTGTATCGAGGTCTTGGGTGGTTAAAGGAGATTCCTCCTTAATCTTCTTGCCGGCACGACGGATTCTTTCCTTACCGATTTCGCAGATTGTGTGAGGTTTATGGATTGAATCCAGAAAGTTTATAGCATTCTTTGCAGTTTTCTTTGCCTTATCTTTTGCAGTCTCAATAACTTTATCTATATTTTCTGGAATTTGAACCAGTATATATTTAAGATTTAATTCTTGGTGTTTATTATTGAGTTGCATTGCAGTCTCTGCAGTCGAAGCACTACCCGAAAAGAAATCCATGATATAATCATCTTTCTCTATAACAAAGTTAAAGAGTCTGCTAAGTATAGTCGTTGATTTTGGATTTTGGAAGATGTCTCTTGCCATAAGTGCTTCAAATTGTTTTGTTGAAGAACGACCATCTTCATAAATTACAGAACGTAATACATCTTTAGCATTTTCAAGTCTTTTCTTGGGCTTGATTAATGTTGTTTCATCTGCACCAAACATGATATCATTATTGGCTATCATTTTTACCATTGTTTCCTGTGGAAATCTGAAACCTTTTTCTGGCACCTTGCATGCTTTATGTGTTATAGGATGCAATATTGTATAGTCATAGCCTCCGAATGTAGTATTAGCAATGTCACCATCATGGAATACTCCCTTCTCGTCAACATTGTCATAATGTGCAACCCCTTTTAGTTCTTCTTTATTTAACTTTATCCATGTACGTAACTCAGTTTGAATGGTTTCAATATCATTCCCATATATAGCTTTTAGCTCTGTATACTTTTTCTGAATTAGCTTTGCTTTTTCGCTATCAGCATACCAGTATTCTTGAGCATCCTTATTTTTGCAATAACAAAGTATATATTCGTGTTCCGTATTTATTTGACGTGGATTGTTGTCTGTTGCTGTTTGTAAAACTATACATCCAGTAAAGTTTGCTGCTCCAAAAATTTCATCACATACTTTATGTAAGTTCGTGACTTCATGATCATCAATAGAAATAAAAATTACACCATCTTCTTTAAGAAAGTCTCTTGCTACCTTCAGACGAGGATATATCATGTTGAGCCAATCAGTATGGAACCTTCCATTTGTTTCCATGTTTGTAGCCAATCGATTTCCTTGATCATCGTATTGTTCACTATTGGAAAGATAATTATCAGCCTCTTCTGCATAATTATCCCCATAGATGAAATCTTTTCCTGTGTTGTAAGGTGGGTCTATATAGATCATTTTCACCTTGTGTAAGTAAGTCTCCTTCAGACATTTGAGAACATCGAGGTTGTCGCCCTCGATATAAAGGTTCTGGGTGTTGTCGAAATCAACGCTGTCTTCACGGCAAGGGCGAAGTGTGGCATTAATAGGAGAATTGGGAAGGAGAATCGCCTTGCTCTTGTCGGGCCAGGTAAACTGGTAGCGTTCTGCTCTTTCTGACATCACGCTATCAGAAAGATTCTGCTTGAGTTTCTCGAAATCTATGAGGTGCTTTGGCTGGCCGCTTCTTTCATCTACAGTCTCCGTAACGCAGTCGGGAAACAGCTGCGCAATTTTCGTAATGTTGTCCTCGACACCATTACTACTCTGCATTCTTAATTTGTCCATTCGTAGCTCTTTTCATTGTTGGTTACTATATATAATAAGGTATAGCAACAAACATTGAAGCGAACTCCAACGTCTTTTGCTATAGCTGATGGGTGCGTTTGGAACTAAATCTTTATCGGAGTAAAACGGGCAGCGGACAGAAGGATTGGCTGGAAAGCCATCCAAAGAAAGCCTTGATGAAGTGAAGACAAAGAAGAAGCGTGAGCTTCCCTTATCAACACTTAGGCTTTTGCCGGGCCCGTACCAACGATAAGTTCCGCCCACGCTATAGCGTAGGCGTTTACAGAACTTACTCTTCGTTGGTACTAATACTTTAATTCTGGCAAAATTTAAGTGTTTCCGAACAAATTAGTAAACGCAAATTTATAATCTTACTATGTTATATCTTTCTTTTCTGTTTCTTATATTTCTTCCTTTTTAAATTGTTATACATTAAAATTTCCTTGTTGGTCATTATGATGGCCAACAAGTTTTAATGGATAGCGGAATTTCATCCATAATGAGTCAATTCGCAACACTATAAGGTTTCCATCCATGCGATAGCATCTTGTGCTGTGTCAAAGCACAGAGTTTCTCCGTTTTTATGTTCTTCTCTCGCCTTGTCAAGCTTCGCTTGCAAATCGGGAGTAATCACATTTTCCTTCATGGTCTTGTTCTTACTCATAAAATCCATAAGAATGGATTCTACATAATTGTTAAGGCTACGATTGGTAGCCTTAGCACACTCCTTGAGCTCCTCAAGAAGCTCTGCTGGTAACCTAAATGAAGTAGGTACACGTAATGGTGATGTGCTCATATTCTTTGTTTTTAATTGTTATTTGGGGCAAAGATAATAAAAAATAATGAGAAACGAAGTAATTCTTGGGTTTTTAACACAGATAATAGCGATAATAATTATTTCTCTTACTAAGAAACGAATGGAAAGTCTGTAAGTTTCATGTGCCATCCAGTAGATTTCAAATGCGAATGGGGACATTTCGCTTATTGTCTTACTAGGGCACAATATTGCCCCTAGGCGGGCATTTTTTTGCCATCAAAAGATAAAAAATACTACGTCGGGATAGAGATTTCTATATACCTATTAAACGCTTCACCAAAAGCATAATGGCAGACGGAATTCTTCTGCGTGTAACCCCTACTTTCAAATCCACTCTTCACTCTTCACACATATGGCATAAACATCTGAATACAAATTACTTACTACGGTGAAGAGTTACGCCGACTCTTCACAACTCTTCACCACTCTTCACCATTTGGGCTTCTATTGTGACCAGCATCAGGCTTCTATTGTGACCTGCATCAGGCTTCTATTGTGACCAGCATCAAGCCTCTATTGTGACCAGCATCAGGCTTCTATTAAGCTTGGTTTAAGCCTCCTTTAAGTTTGGTTTAAGCCTGCTTTAAATTTGGTTTAAGCCTCAGATAAAATTTACGTAAGGCTTTGTTAAAGTTTACTTGAGCCTTATTCCGATTTCTTGGACCTCTAATTTCCCTTATAAACAGCAGAAAAATCAATCGTGTGAAGAGTGGTGAAGAGTGGTGAAGAGTCGGCGTAACTCTTCACAGCCATAAATATCTTATACTCAAGGCTTTACACTATATACGTGAAGAGTGAAGAGTGGAATTGAGAGTAGAGTTTTTCTCTTGGCGCTACTCCGCCCCCATCCGGTAATTCTTAGGCGACAACCCGGTATGCTTCTTGAAGAAGGTGCCGAAGGCTGAGGCATTCGGGAAGCTGAGATCACTGGCTATCTGCTGAATCGTCTTGTTCGTATTCATCATCAGATAAATGCTGCGACGGATAATCGCCTTGAAAAGTAATTGCTGGACCGTCTTGCCACATACAGACTTCACGATAACGGAAAGATATTTGGGAGTGATGCAGAGCTGATCGGCATAGAAAGCCACACTGCGCTCACGCATGAAATGTTCCTCTATCAATTTGACCAGCGACTCAAAGACCTCTACCTTGCGCTCCATCTCCTTACCCGCCGCCTTGAACGTAGAAGAGAAGATGCTGCAAAGGCGATAGGTTACCGCCATGAGAAGCAGCTTCTGCTCATGCTGGCTGTAGGTATCCGGCTCCTCCTTCTGCTCCAACTTGAGAAGCATCCGGGCATAAGACGACAGCATCTCCTCATAACCCGTATGCGCCACGGTACAAGCCGAAGGATAGAGCGTAGAATAAAGGCGCATGCTCACAACGGTATTGCCCAGCATGTGGCGAATCTGCTCTACACGGTAGAAAAGCAAGGTAAACCGGAAATCTGGAGAGGTTTCCTGAACCTGCAACAGAGTGCCGGGAGAGAGAAAAACCGACTCCCCCATAGACGCAACAAAGGATGTTCCGTCTACACAGAAACGGAACATCCCTTGATGACAAATGACTATTCCGACATAATCAGAATAGAAAGGCTGCATCAGAAAATGAGGAATTTCCTGAGCCTCATATATGATGATATTATCTGTTATCTCCATTTTTTCTAATTGCTTGAAATGCGAAGATAACAAAAATATCAATCCCCTCGAATGATAACCTTGATTATTTATGATATTTTAGCAGAATCCAGCCGCTTCCGACAGAATCTGCATCCTCTTTCCTACCTTCTTCCCAGGGATTTCACATCTACATTCTTCAACAGATACTCGCGGGTCAATTCCTTGATGTTGCGCTTGCGCCAAGGTATTACGAGCATCAAGCCGGCACATACCAGACAGCCATAGAAGGTCCAGCCTGCCATCTCCTTGATGGATACCAGCGTGGCTTGCACCTGCACCTTGCCCTTCGCACTCATGGCAGCCATATTCTGCGCCTCAGTTACACTCTTACCCTGATACTGCATGCCCATCACCGTCTGGTCATAGGTCTTTGCCGTCTCCAAGCTGGTACGGTCATAATCCTGTGCAAAGCGGGTAACGTAATACTGCTGGCGATGCTGAAACACATTGGTGTAGAGCGCCGAACCGATGCATGGGGCGATGACCATACGGACGGTGAGCATGATGCAGACCCAGGTGGACATGAAGCGGTAAGGCATGCGCTGATTGGCTATCGTGGAGATGAGCGAATAGAGCAGCATCATTCCCGTAGAACGGATGATGATAGGCCATTTCATGCGTTCATACATACCGTCGTTCTGCACCTCGAAATACATAAAGAGGGCGTAGCCTCCGATAAAGAGGAAGCCCAGACAGTACATCCACTTCAGATGAATATTCTTGGCTCTGGCGATGATCGCAAAAATCAAACCCACGGTATATCCCACCATCACCCAGTTGCCCAGAGTGGCATTCTGCCAGTTGTCTATCTTCATTCCCACATTGGTGAATACGTTCACAAACATGGCGCTGGAGTTGCAGACCATCAGAAGGAAGAACAGCATGATGCCGTAATTGACAACCCTGAGCTGGAACACCTCCATGATAAAATAAGGTGAACGGCGGGTCTTCTCCAGATAGATAAACAGGGCGGTGAAGATGAGACAGACCACTGTAGAGATACGGATGGTAGGATCATCAAACCAGTCCAGCGTCTTGCCGAACACCATCACATAGGCAAACGAACAGAGCATGATGCTGAACACCGTGACATTGCCAAACTTCGACATCGTAATCGGGAACTTCGGCATCGGATACTTATGATAAGGCATGGTGAAGAACACGATGATGATGCCCGCCAACATGAATGCCATCATGAAATGATATACATACTGCCACTCGTAGGCATAGGCAAGCCAAGCCGTGAGCCAGGTGCCCAACTGTCCGATAATCATGAAGAAAAGATAGATAACCGGCTGGGAAACCATTTTTTCTGAATCCATCGCATCCCAAGCCTCCTCGGTGGTAGGCTCGCAACCCGGCGTGAGATTCTTCGTTGCCTCAATACCGAAACCATATCGGATGAGTACAAAGAGATGCGCCATCAGAAGCGTCTGTCGGACAAAGCCCATCAGCAAGCTACACAAGCCTAGGATGAACAGCGAATCGGTCTGGGCGCAGACAAAACTGAGCAGAAAGAGAATGGAGAATCCCACGATACACATCATCTTCTCTCTTCGGATGCACACCAGTTCGTAGAAAAATGGCGAGAATGCAGCCATTCCTATCGACGTACAGAAGCCCGCAAAGGCGATGTATTCCGACTGGATGCCCAGTCCGCTCATCATCTCACCGCTATTGGCGGAATAGACACCACTCATCGTAATCATCGGCACGAAGAGGATGATCATGAAGATAATGCCCAGCGGTTTCGGCACCCAGCTATAGAACGGATAATTCTTATATTCTTCTTCCATATTCCATTACTTTGATTTTCTCTCCGCCTTCACAATCACCATCATACCTGCTGCCAGGCGGGCATTGTCTTCCTTGCTGAGGTTAGTGAAGTCGATTCTTACAGGCACACGCTGCTGAATCTTCACGAAGTTACCAGCCGAATTATCGGTAGGAACAAGAGAATACTTGGAACCGGTTGCTCCGGAGATAGCGGTAACGGTGCCCTCAAACTCCTTGTTGCTGATGGCATCTACCGTCATGCGTACCTTTTGACCCACATAGAGATTCTCTACCTGAGTTTCCTTATAGTTGGCGATAACCCACTTCTGGGCATTAGGCAGGATATAGGTGATGGTGGTTCCAGCGTTCACCATCTGTCCCTCTTCGATAGAGCGGCGACCCAACTTACCATCGCATGGCGCTACAACCACACAATAAGAGAGGTTCAGCTTCGCCATCTCCACCGCAGCCTCAGCACGTTCGATGGCAGCTGTCACATTCTGCTTGCGGGTAACCACCTCGTTCACGCCCTTATAGGCAGCAGCCTGCTGTCGCTTTACCGACTCCAGTTTCTTCTTGGTAGCCGCATATTCCACTTCGAGCTGCTCCAACTGGATTGGTGTAGCAGCCTTCTTCTCTACCAGGTTACGATAGCGCTCGCAGTCTTTGGCAAGTTTGGCAAGGCGCACCTCAATTTCATCGATGGATGCAGAATAGACGGTAGCCGAAGTCTGGGTGGTCTGCTGGGTAGCATCAATGACGTTGGCTCCAGCCTTGGCATCCTTCAGAGCCGCCTCTGCCTCCATCAGGCGGATGCGATACTCACGGTCGTCAAGGATAAGAAGGGTATCACCCTTATGAACCTCCTCGTGCTCCTTGAAACAAACCTTGGCAATATAGCCCGATGCGCGGAGGTTGACAGGAGAGATATACTGCTCTACCTGGGCATCGTTGCTGGTTTCGTTGGCATTATAATCCAGGAAGAGACAGACAATCTTCCAGAGTCCGAAGACGAGGATGGCTACGCCGATGAGACTGGCGATGATCTGGCGGATGCGCTGCTTCTTCAATTTCTTCTGCATTTCTTCGTGAGACATCTGAGTGGTTGCTGCATTATCCTCGTGAGACATCTGAGTAGCTTCTGCATTTTCCTCACGAACTGTTTCCATCTTGTTATTTTCGTTCTGTTCCATTGTTTTATTCTGATTATTTGTTTCTTTATGATTCCTTTGTTATTTTACCTGTTCCAATTGTCCTGTGAGTTTCAGGAGCGAGAGGTTTGCCACCTTATATTTATAATAGGCGGTGAGATAATTGTTCATTGCCTCGCTCATGCGCATCTCATCCTGGAGAACGGCGGTCATGGAACCTACCCCCTCCTTGTATTGGTCGGCAGTCACATTATATACATCCTGCGCCAGGGTATAGTTGTCAAACTGCTTCTTGTAGTTGCGCTGGCTGTTGTTCACCTCGCTCACGGCGTTCATATAGTCTGCCTGCATTCCCTTGAGTGCATCCTCATATCCGATGCGGGCATTCTCCTCCTCCACTTTGGCACGTCTTATCTTGGAACGCTTCTCGAAGCCATCGAAGACAGGCACTCTCAGCTGGATGCCGATGCCGTTGGAACCATACCAGTGGTTTGATTCGCCCGAATGAATCCAATGTTCTATCTTATCGGTGAAGGCAGAATACATCAGGCTACCGGTAAGGCTCACCGAAGGCAGATAGCCATCCTTGGCTAACTTGGTCTGCTTCTGGGCAAGTTCCTTTCTCTTCTCCAGGAGCTGGAGTTCGTAGAGATTGGTGTTCAATCCGTTGGCATTCACCGTCTCTATCTCTCCCGGATTCACCTCCGTTACCTTGATTTGCTTTTCTGCAGGATAATCTATCACATATTTGAGCATGGTATATTGCTGGTCGAGCATGGCGATGGCGTTATCGCGCTGCACGGTGAGATTCTCGATGTTGAGTTTCACTCGCTTCACATCCACTTCCAGGGTCATCTGATTGTCGTAGAAAGCCTGGGTGATGCCATAGAGTTCTTCCAGGCGCTTGATGTTGTCATTCACCAGTCGGATCTGCTCAGCCGTATTCTGCGCCATGTAATACATCTTGGCAGTCTGCACGATGAGGTCTTCGCGCGCCTTCTCGTAAGAGAGCTGGTTGAGATGGTCTGCTATCTTGGCAATGTCGATGGCAGTATTCACCATCTGGTTGTAAAGCGGCATCTGGAGTTGCAAGCCTGCTGAAGCATTATACTGCAGGGTTTTGGTTACATTGTAAGGTTTGCCGTAGGCAGAGCCATCCGTCACGGAAACGGGAGGGGTGAAGTTGTCGTTCAACTGTGCCACGGCGTTGATCTGCGGCAGCAGCTTCGCCTGGTTCTCGCTGATGGAATACTTTCCCTTTGCTATCTCATTGCGACTTTTCTGCAGCGACAGGTTATTGTCTACTGCCATCTGCAAGCACTGGCTCAGCGATAAAGTCTCCTGAGCCATCATCGTAGAAAATGCCCCAAGAGTCAAACAAAAACATATGATTTTTCTCATGTTCATTTTTAATATATTTCTTCTGGTATACAATACTATTGAATTCTGGTGCAAAGGTACTAATTTTCTGCAAATAATCACTATTCACAAAATATCACAATATGTTCAAAAATGCCGTTTCTTTTAGTGGCGGAGTTCTTAGAAACAAAAAGAGTGGCTCTTTGCAGTTTTAGGCACGGATTACACGGATTCTTTATAAGAAGAAAAATCGCTTCAATTGCATTAGCGCCATAAATCCGTGTAATCCTTGCCTTATTTATACTCTCCTCGCTATATGGTATTTCAGAATTTCATTTTATAGACATTGGTTTCCCGTTTTTCAAAGCCCAGGCTCTGATAGAGCTGGTTGGCAACAATGCGAGAAGGGCGCGAAGTAAGCATCAGGGTTACATTCCCCCTGTTCTGACATTCTTCCATCGCCTTTCTAACCATCAGTTTTCCATATCCCTTGCCGCGATGGTTCTGGTCAACCACTACATCTTCTATCCATGCCTTCCTTCCTGTAGGACATTGATAGATACAGAGGGTTACCATTCCGATGATGTTCTCATCATATTCCAAAGCATAGAGATGGCTTTGAGGTGAGGCGATAAGACTGTTCAATTCTGCCTCAGTAAAGGTATGCGAACTGGTACTCAGCTGCGCAATCAGTCTGTTAATCGCTTCCAGATAATCAGGCTTCAAATCTTCTATTTCTATAAATCTTGGTTCATTCATGGTGCAAACTTAGCACATATTTCGGAGATTGCCAAGAAGAGCATCTATTATTTTATCTTTTTTAATAATCACATCAATAGAAAAGGCGATTGCCATTCCTATTGCAGGAAAAGCAATCGCCTTTTTTATTTCATACGAATCTTATCTTACTTCCAAGGATTCTCGGTTGGGTAAGGCAAGCTAGCTGGCTGGTTGTAAGCGATATCCTTGATGCCAAGATACTTGAATACCTCGAACAAGGTCTTGCCTACATGAGAGAATGCTACGGCTCCGTGGTGTGGATAACCCTTCTGAATCAATACGTGACGATAGAAGCGACCCATCTCGTTGATGGCGAAGATACCGATACCACCGAATGAACGGGTAGGAACATCGAGAACCTCACCCTCTGCGATGTAGCTGCGGAGGTTGCCCTCTGAATCGCACTGCAGACGGTAGAATGTGATGTCAGAAGCTGCGATATCACCCTCCAAAGTACCACGGGTGAAGTCTGGTGTACAACCATTCTCCAACAAACGGTTCTGGATGAGCTGATACTTAATCTTACGGCTTGAGCACATCTTGCACTGTGGAGTGTTACCGCAGTGGAAGCCCATGAAGGTATCAGTCAACTTGTAATCGTACTTGCCCTTGATGTCCTCATCATAGATATACCGAGGAACAGAGTTGTTGATATCGAGCAATGTAACGGTATCGTCAGAAGCACACATACCGATGTACTCAGACAATGCACCATAGACATCAACCTCGCAAGCTACAGGAATACCGCGGCTAACGAGACGGCTGTTTACATAGCAAGGCTCGAAACCGAACTGGCTTGGGAAAGCAGGCCAGCACTTGTCAGCGAATGCTACATACTGGCGAGAACCCTTGTGAGCCTCAGCCCAATCGAGCAATGTCAACTCAAACTGTGCCATTCTACGGCTGAGATCAGGATAGTAGCAGCCTTCGCCCATCTCCTTGGCCATATCAGCGCAAACCTCGTCGATACGTGGATCGTTCGCGTGCTCCTTATAAGCTACGAGGAGATCGAGCTCTGAGTTCTCCTCAATCTCTACACCCAGTTCGTACAAGCCCTTGATTGGAGCGTTGCAAGCGAAGAAATCCTGAGGACGTGGACCGAATGTGATAATCTTCAAGCCCTTCAAACCGAGGATGACGCGAGCTACTGGTACGAAGTCTGCAATCATCTTAGCTACTTCCTCTGCTGTACCAACAGGGTACTCAGGGATGTAACCCTTCAAATGACGCATACCGAGGTTGTAAGAGCAGTTGAGCATACCGCAGTATGCATCACCACGACCATTGATCATATCTCCGTCACCTTCAGCAGCTGCTACGAACATAACAGGACCGTCGAAGTTCTTTGCAATCAAAGTTTCAGGGGTCTCAGGACCGAAGTTACCAAGGAATACAACCAAGGCGTTGCAGCCCTGCTCCTTTACTTCGGCCACAGCCTTGAGCATATCTTTCTCGTTCTCAACTGTAGTCTGACAGTTGAAAATTTCACCCTTGTACTCTTTTACGATGTTCTCACGGCGCTGAGTAGAAAGCGCGATTGGAAAACAGTCACGGCTAACGGCAATAATACCGAGCTTTACTTGTGGAATGTTGTTGCTTACCATAATTATTATGTTTTTATTTAAGTTTTTGTATATATGCTTGTTTTTTGCTGAGGGCAAAGGTACAAATATTTTTGATTTCCGCAAGCAAATTCTGAGTTTTTTTTCCGTTCAAAATGTAAAAAAACGTTTATTTATACCCGAATGTTACATTTGATAAACTTCCTGAAACATTTTATACCCGCTAATGGATATCCAAAACAAATAAAAAACTGAATGAATGATGATATTTCGAATAAAAGTTGTATCTTTGCACCGATAAAAACAGATAAGTTAATATGAATAAAATCAAAACAGTCTTTGCCGAAATATGGCATAAGCTATGTGCTTTCTGGGCTTGGTACAAGAGTTTGTATCAAGGTAGGGCTTGGTATACCAAGACCATTGTCGCATTCGTCAGTTGTATCATCGCCTTCATTATTTATCTGGGCGCAGTAGACATCAACTTCCTGTGGCTTTTCGGTAAGTCACCAGGCTATTTCTCCGGTATTCTGAATCCGCAGACTTCAGAGGCATCAGAGATATATAGTGCCGATGGCAAGCTGATTGGCAAATACTTCAACGAGAACCGTACACCTGTAAAATATGAAGAGGTGAATCCAGCCTTCTTCAAGGCTTTGATTGATACGGAAGATGAGCGCTTCTACAAGCACATCGGTATCGACCCTATCGGTGTATTCGGTGCTGCCAAAGACGCCCTCCTGCATCATGATGCCCGTGGTGCGTCTACCATCACACAGCAGTTGGCTAAGAACATGTTCCGCGTACGCTCGCAGTATTCTACCGGTTTGCTGGGCAAGGTGCCTTTGCTCCGACTGCTCATCATCAAGAGCAAGGAGTGGATTATTGCCGTAAAGCTGGAGACCGCTTTCTCCAAGAAGGAAATCATCACCATGTATGCCAACACGGTAGATTTCGGAAATAATTCATACGGTATCAAGACTGCAGCCAAGACCTACTTCAATACGAATCCAAAAGACCTGACTGCAGATCAGGCTGCTATCCTGGTAGGTATGCTCAAGGCAACTACCTATTATAATCCGCGCACCAATCCAGAGAACAGTCGGGTGCGCAGAAACACCGTATTATATAACATGTTGACTCATGGCGATCTGTCTCGTACCGAGTATGAAGAGCTGAAAGAGCTTCCTATCAAACTCGACTTCAAGGTAGAGGAGAACTATGACGGACAGGCAAAATACTTCCGCGTAGCCGTAGCCGATTATCTGAAAGACTGGTGCCAGGAGGAAGGTTATGACCTCTACTCAAGCGGTCTGAAGATTTATACAACCATCGATACTCGCATGCAGAAGTATGCCGAGGATGCTGCCCGCAAACAGATGAAGCAGGTACAGCAGAACTTCAATAATCACTGGAGCATCCGACGTACTCAGGCTGGTAAAGGAAAATGGCTGGGCGAAGAACCTTGGCAGGACGAGAACCACAAGGTGATACCAAACTTTATCCAAGGCATTGCTGAAAAGCAGCCTTTCTATAAGAATCTGCTGGCCAAATTCCCAAACAATCCAGATTCTGTCACCTATTATTATAAGGAGTGGGTTCACCCTGTCAAAGTGTTCGATTACGACAAGGGAAGCATCACTATCAACATGACTTCTGAAGATAGTATCAAGTATATGACTACCTTCATGCACAGTGCTTTCGTAGCCATGGAGCCACAGACAGGAGCCGTGAAGGCATGGGTGGGCGACATCGACTTCGACCACTGGAAGTATGACAAGGTAACAGCCGAGCGCCAGCCGGGTTCTACCTTCAAGCTCTTCGTTTATACAGAAGCCATGAACCAGGGATTGACTCCTTGCGACAAGCGCCGCGATGAATATATCTCTATGCAGGTATACGATAAGAAGAAGCACGTGATGACAACCTGGACTCCTGGCAATGCCAACGGTTCATTCTCTGGCGATAGCATCCCACTGAAGAATGCATTTGCCAAGAGTATCAACTCCATTGCCGTAAGACTGGGTCAGGAAATGGGCATCAAGCGCATCATCGAAACCGCCAAGAAAATGGGTATCGACAGTCCGCTCGATGATACTCCATCACTCGCCTTGGGTTCCAGCGATGTCAACCTGCTGGAGATGGCTTGCGCATACAGCACCATCTCTAACAACGGTAAGCATCACGACCCTGTATTGGTGACCAAGATTGTTGACCATGACGGCAAGGTGGTTTATGAAGGACCAAGTACAGAGGAACAGGTTATTCCGTACAAGAGTGCCTTCCTGATGCAACAGCTCCTGCAGGGTGGTATGAGAGAACCGGGTGGTACCTCACAGAGTCTCTGGGGCTATGTAGGTAATTACCGTGACACAGAATTTGGCGGTAAGACCGGTACAACCAATAATCACTCTGACGCATGGTTCATGTGTGTAAGTCCTAAACTGGTAGTTGGTGCCTGGGTAGGAGGAGAATACCGATGCCTCCACTTCCGAACAGGAGCCTTGGGACAGGGTGCCAGAACAGCATTGCCTATCTGCGGTTACTTCCTGCAGACGCTCTTCGCTGATCCTGCATTCAAGGAATATCATGCCAAGTTCGATAAGCCAAAGGACGATGACATCACAAGAGACATGTATATCTGTGCCAGCTATGCACCAAAGCCAAAGGTTGATACAACACAGGTGGACAGTACTGCCTTCACAGAAGAAATTCTCCTTGATGAAAACGGAAACCCTATTAAGAAGGAAATTCCGACAGTGAAGACGGATGGAGAGGCTACAACAACCACCCCAACTACCACTCCTGCTGCTACAGAAGAAAAGAAAGAGAAGAAGAAGGCTAAGCCAACAGAACAGCCTATCAACTTCGATGACCTCTAATAGAATAATATGATTGATCTCGACAATGCGGAGTTGCAGAATGCACTCCAAATCATACAGTTTACCCGTCGTTCGCTTTTCCTCACCGGAAAGGCGGGGACGGGTAAATCTACTTTTCTACGTTATATCGCTGCCAATACCAAGAAAAAACATATCGTCCTGGCACCTACAGGCATCGCAGCCATCAATGCCGGTGGAAGCACCTTGCACAGTTTCTTCAAGTTACCTTTCCACCCATTGCTGCCCAACGACAGTATGTATTCGGTGCGCAATATCCGAAACACACTGAAGTATAATTCTGAGAAAATCAAGATTATCCGTGAAGTAGAGCTCATCATCATAGATGAGATCAGTATGGTACGTGCCGACATCATTGATTTCATCGACAAGGTATTGCGAGTATATTGCCGGAACATGAGAGAACCGTTCGGTGGAAAACAGCTTCTGCTGGTGGGCGACATCTATCAGCTGGAACCCGTTGTCAGAGAAGACGACCGCAAACTGCTCAATCCTTTCTACCGCAGCAGTTTCTTCTTCGATGCCAAGATTTTCCAACAGTTCCAACTGGTCAGCATCGAACTCAAGAAAGTATACCGCCAAAGCGACCCTGTCTTTATCGGTATCCTCGACAACATCCGGACCAGTCAGGCAAGAATGCAGGACCTGAAGTTGCTAAACCAGCGTGTTGGCGCCCAATTGGATGAAGGCGACTCCAAGCTTGCCATCACCCTGTCCACCCGTCGCGATACAGTAGATTACATCAATGACAGTCAGCTCAAGCTTTTGCCTGGCGAACCTTGCCTCTTCCGGGGACGTATACAAGGAGAATTCCCAGAAAGCAGTCTGCCAACCCCTATCGAGCTTTACCTGAAAACGGGTGCTCAGATTATCTTTATCAAGAACGACATCGAGCACCAATGGGTAAACGGTACGCTGGGCACCATTATCGGCTTTGACGAAGACGAGAATGCCAAAATTTATGTACGCACAGAAGAGGGAAAGGACGTGATGGTTGAACCTGCAGCCTGGAGCAACATGCGATACCATTTCAATGAGGTGGAAAAGAAGATAGAGGAAGAGGAGATTGGAAGATATGAGCAATACCCTATCAGACTTGCCTGGGCTATTACTGTTCATAAGAGTCAGGGACTGACCTTCAATCAGGTAAAGATAGATTTTACCGGCGGTGTTTTCGCTGGCGGTCAGACCTACGTAGCCTTATCACGTTGCACCAGTCTGGAAGGAATCAGCCTGCAGGAACCTATTCGCCAAAGCGAGATATTCGTCCGCAACGAAGTCAAGCAGTTTGCCCGTCATTACAACGACCAGAGCACCATCCATACGGCTCTTACACAGAGTAAGGCAGACAAACAATATCATGATGCTGTCAAGGCATACGACAAGGGAGACATGCAAGCAGCTCTGGATAACTTCTTCCTAGCCATCCATAGCCGTTACGACATCGAGCACCCTCTTGCCAAACGTTTCATCCGTAAGAAACTCAACAAGATGAATGAACTGCAAGCGGAGAACGAGCGTCTGAGGGAAGTAATCAGGCAGAAGGATGAAGAGAAAAAGAAACAGGAGAAATTCCTCAAGCGCCTTGCCACGGAATATGTCATCATGGGTAAGGAATGTGAGAGAGCCGAAATGAAAGAAGCGGCCATCACCAATTACCAGAAGGCTCTCACCCTCTATCCAGGACATCCAGAGGCTAAGAGAAGATTGAAGCATCTCAAGGAATAATCATAAAAAAGTGGTAGAAAAAACGGAAAGTACATCCGTTTTTTCTACCACTTTTTTATTGATTAAAACTTAACCTCATAGGTCTTGCCCTTCTGGGTCTTCATCTTCTTCACCTTATCTCCATATCTTACCTGGCAAGGTTCACCGGAACCGGAGAGGATAACAGCCTTGGTAAGGCGACCGTTGTCCCAATAGATATCCACCGTGAAATTACCCTTGGCACAGAGCCCCTTGATGGAACCCTTCTGCCATGCATCAGGCAGGGCTGGCAGGAGATGGATAAAGCCCATATGGCTCTGCATCAACATTTCGGTGATACCCGCTGTACCGCCAAAGTTACCGTCTATCTGGAATGGAGCATGCGTATCCCAGAGGTTGTCCAATGTACCATTCTTCAACAGGTTGCCATAAAGCTTGTAAGCATGGTTGCCATCGTGCAGACGAGCCCACTGGTTCAACTTCCAGCCCATAGACCATCCGGTAGCACCATCACCACGATGTTCCAATACCACCTTGGAAGCCTTTGCTAATGTAGGAGTAGTAATAGGCGAAATGGTACGGCCAGGATGCAGACCGAAGAGATGGTTCACATGGCGATGCTCATCCTTAGGATCATCAATATCCTTCGACCATTCCATCAACTGTCCATAGCGACCAATCTGGTAAGGAGCAATATGCTTCAGGGCATCTTCCCACAATTTGCGATCCTTGGCATCCTTGCCTAGAATCTTACTGGCCTCTACAGCATCAAGCAGAATCTCACGAATCACGGCATGGGCAAAGGTTGCACCCTCGTCTATCGGTCCGTGCTCTGGAGATGTGGAAGGAGCTGCTGTATAAACACCATCCTTGCGATGCCACAGATAATCTGTTGCGAAGTTGGCACTTCCCTTGATGATATAGTATGCTGTCTCGCTCAGGAACTTCTTGTCACGGGTATAGTCGTAATAATCCCAGAGATGGGTAGCCAACCATGGACCGGCGAATGGAGAGAAGTTCCACGACATATCCTCGCTTGACAGCGGAGAGGTGAAACCGAAGATGTTGCTGGATACAGATGTAGTCCAGCCACGGGTACCGTAATATGACTTGGCAGTCTTCTCACCCGGCTTCACCTGTGTCTGGATGAAGTCGAAGAGCGGAAGCTCACACTCGCTCAGGTTGGTGGTGCAGGCTGGCCAGTAGTTCATCTGCAGATTGATGTTGTTATGGTAGTCAACACGCCAAGGACCATCCACGTTGTTGTGCCATACACCCTGCAGGTTGGCAGGCATGTTGCCTGGACGCGAAGAGGCGATGAGCAGATAGCGGCCAAACTGATAGTAGAGCTGCTCCAGATAGAAATCCTTTGCCCCCTTGCGGTAGTTAGCCAATCGCTCATCGATTGGCATATCGTTGGCGTTATCCACATCATTCAGATTCAGGCTTACACGATTGAAGAGACGGCTATAATCCTTGTAATGCTCCTCCAGCAACTGTGCGTAACCCTTGCCTTCTGCCTTGCTCACCCAGCCCAGAGTAGTAGCCAGCGGATCCACGCCCACATAGGTTTTAGGATCATTGTAATCCGGATTATTGTTTGCCTTGTAATCGGTATCGGCAGAAATGAGGAATACCACCTCGTCAGCACCCTTCACGGTCAGCTTTCCACCTTCGTTCGACAAGCTACCACCCTTGTTGATGGCACGGATGCGGACAGCATACTGCATATCGTTGTTATCGAGACGTGCATCCCAAAGCAGCCCATTCTTGCCATCAGCCACCATCTTGCCTGTAGATACAGGGTTAGGCGCATAAGAGAATACGAGATTCTGCTTGCTTGGACGGGAAGCCTTATAGCGGATGACCATCACATTGGCTGGATAAGAAATGAAATACTCACGCTCATAGTTTACACCATCCTTGACGAAAGAAACGGTAGCCAATGCCGAATCGAGCGACAAGGCACGGCGATATTTGGACATACCCACAGTGCTCAATCCTGTCTCGATATACGCCTCACCCATCGTGGTAAAGCTACCGAAACGGAATGGATCTTCTGCATAAGACTCGTATGGCACAGGACTGTTGAAGTTCTTGCGGGTGAGCTGGGATGCCTTTTCCCAATCGTTGGTAGCGAAGGCATCTCTGATTTCCTGCATCACATGGGCAGAATTCTTGTTCACATTCCAATAATAGGCAGCGCCCTTCTTGGTGTTCGGACCGCCACGCCAGAGCGTCTTCTCATTCAGCGTGATGCGCTCAGCCTCCACGGAACCCAGGATATTGGCTCCGATACTACCATTACCGATAGGCAATGACTTTGACTCCCAATCAGGATCGGGATTGCGGGCGGTATCACCAGCAGAGATAGGTTTCTTGTTTGTCCATTTCTCGGGATGACCACCATACCAGATTTGCTGTCCCTTCAAGGTGACAGGCGTGTCAAACCAGTAATACAATGGAGTCTTCTGCTGTGCAGAAGACTGAAGTGCTCCCAGCATAGCCAAGGTAAAGATTGTTACGGTTTTCTTGTTCATGATGCGTATAAATTTAAATTTTCAATTATTATTTTCAATTGCTATTTTGGGAATTATCCAAAATATGATTTTCCATATCCGGTACAAATTTACGATTAATATCTGAAATAACAAAGATATATCATAAAAAAACGAGAATAACCGGTGTTTTTTTCAAATACCCGTTATCCTCGTTTGATTTCTATTTGATTCCCTAGCCAAATCAATACCACTTGACGGCGTTAGAATAACCACTACGCTTATCATACTTCAGCGCATCCGTCAATGTAGCTGCATTGCATCGGAAGGTGAAGTTATAACTGGTATATGGCGCAAGTACTACTGAACAACTCATATTGAAGCAGTGGAGATCTCGAGCCAGACTGGCTGTAGTCATACTAATCTTGGAATTCTCGAAGTCGTAACCGGAAGAGAAACTGATGTTCCATCCATCACTCAAGCGAACATTACCACTCATGTTAAGCGTCTGTGTAAACTTGTATGGATAGCGCATGGACTTCTCGTTGAATTTCTCTCGTCGAGTATCCTCACGCATCGTAACACCATATCCAAAGGTCAAAGACCAAGGCATCTTGAATGCCATATAACCGTCGGTGTCGGTCTTTGCTTTACCACCGCCACTCTTCTTGGCTGCCGTCTTACCCTTCTCGATATTATCATCCACGTTGCTTTCTATGTCGGTATCCATACCTTCATCGTCATCATCGCTCTTCCTGTTCTTGTCCTTATCATCATCATCATCGCCACCACCGAAGAGTTTCTTCAACTTTTCCGGATTCAGCGTGAATGAGAAGTTCTGAGACATTCCCTGGAATCGTCCGAATCGACCCTTGCCCCACTCTGTGTGGTTGCCAACAAACACATTACCCTGATCATCCAGTTCATATGCGTATGTAGCAAAGACAGCATTCATATTGAATGTGTAGTTCTTCCACCACTTGAGACGGAGGTTGATATTCATATCGCTCCAAGGGCGAACCTTGGCTGCGGTGTTGTAACTCATATTGATGTCGAACGCATCAATGAGACTCACCTTCTTGAGACTGTCGTTCTTATCTCTCCATTTCATCTCCAGGTTATTGCCCAGAGTGAAGGAAATGTTACCACTCTTGCCCTTACCCGGCACACCGTAAAGTGCATTCTGATATGGTGAATAACTGACGAGCGATACGTTACCGTCAGCATCGGTCTTCTGATAAGTATCCCAGAATCCATATCGGCTAGCACCGAAGTCTGGCGCATAACTGAAATTGACCGTCGGAGTGAAAACGTGGCGAATCCTGTCAATCCTATTGCCGAAGAGCTTACGGTTAGGAATCCAGAATCCATACAGCTTGGTAGAGAGACCTACACTCATGTTCCAGTTATAAACATTGTTGAAACCATATATGGTATCACTCTTCTCAACCTGCTTTTCGCTATCCCATGATTTCTCCACCTTATTGGTATACATACGGTCGGTGAAGTTGAACGAAGGACTCACATTGAGATATTTGAAGAGAGTGAACGATGCACTCACTGGTATCTGATGCTGCCATCCGTTGCGCCAGTCCTTGATAAGCGAACTGTGCATCAGCTTATCCTCCTTGGTATTGATACTGTTAGAGATATGTCCTGTATAACTCATGGCGATTTTCTCGTACCATTTCTCATCACCCACCATCTTCTTTCTTCTGAACGGATAGAATCGGGAGATAGAGATGTTGAGGTCTGGCAAGGTCATCGCTATCGAAGAGTCACGCATGTTCTGCGAAAGATTGGCTGTAGAACTGAGCGACATACCGATGCTGGAGAACGTTGTACTCCAGTTGACAGAAGAGGTTCGAGTACTCTGCGTCATCGTCTGCGGATTATAGAGTGAACTCAGATTATTCCGCTCATAGCTGGATGTGGCAAAATTGACACTTGCCGACAACGAACTGAACGGATTAGCCTTTGAGTCTTGTCTATGACTCCACTGCAACTTGAAGCTCTCCTGCTCTGTGAAATCAGGCATACCCTTGTCTCCATTCTTCGTATCCTGGTAACTGAAGAAGAAGGAACCGGAATACTTATATCGCTTGCGATAGTTGCTTGCCGCCGAAAGTCCCCAAGATCCCTTGGTATAGATTTCTCCGAGGAGTTTCAAGTCCCACTTGTCACTCATGGCAAAATAATAGCCACCATCCCTGAGATAGAATCCGCGCGCACTCTCATCACCGTATGTCGGCATGATGAAACCGCTGCTGTAACTCTTGGAGAACGGGAAGAAACCGTATGGTATGGCTATAGGAACCGGCACATCGCACACCACGAGATGAGCAGGTCCGAAGACCACATCCTTATTCGGTCGCATCTTGGCACGTGAGAGTGAGATATAGAAATCCGGATGCGGATCATCACAGGTGGTATAGGTGGCATGTTTCAGATAAACCGTACCAGAAGAATCTCGCTTCGATTTCATACCTCGCAAGAAACCATCTTCCTGCGCTGTATATACATTATTAATAAGAGCCTTCTTGCTCTTGAAATTAAACTTAATCGTGTCGGTATCGTAGGTATCACCTCCTATCTTGAAGATTGGCTTTCCCTTGACACCTTCCTTAGTAGAAGAATCGGGAGTACCCATTGCCTTCACATTGCTCTTGTCGAGATCCATGGATATACGATCAGAAGAAAGATCCATGTTCTGGTACTTCACATTCGAATTACCAAAGAGATGCGCTACCTTGTTATGAGCATCATAGACCAGCGAGTCGTCTGCCTGATAACTGACCGGCGCATCAATACCACCCGACTTCTTACGGTTGATACTATCCTGATGGATACTGTCATCCACTACCTTATTATGTTTCCATATAGCCTTCTGCAGCGAGTCCATCTGGGTGGTATCGGCCTCCGTACTGATGATTTCATTGCCGAGAGAATCGACAAAGACGGAGTCGCCCACAGCCACGGCAGTAGAATCCACCTGAGCCTTCTTGTCTTTCTTTTTAGAAGGCATACCCGGGTTTGCCACCATCATGCATGAGATGGCAGCAAACATCAGTGCAGCTATAGTTGATTGTTTTCTCATTCAGAAATTATTGTTAAGAAGTCACCCAACTGAACTTCTATCCTATTTCAAACATCCGCTCCCATTCCTGGAAGCGCTTTACTCCTTCCTCGCCAAACTTAGCGAGACTTTTCTCTGCCTTTTCAATACTCTTTTCCTTGTCGAGATGAGTCTTGCTGAAGAACTTATCAGCATAGCAGATTACCTTTTCCTCCATTGTTTCGGGCAGAAAATCCTGGTGAGGCAGAGGCAGTTGCTGCTTCTCGATCTGCTCTTTTGTGATGCCGGCACCTGTATGGCGCTCACATACCCGAGCATGGCGCTCATAACCTTCCTTGCGCAAGAGTTCGGCACCCAATCTACCATGACAGATATATGGCTGCGAACCAAAACACATGATGCCGGGAGCATCGGTCATGAAGATTCCTATATCGTGAAGCATCGCTGCTTCCTCGATAAACTGGGCATCCAAACGCAATTCAGGATGAGACGAAACAATCTGTAGCGCTTTTTGCGCTACAGATTGACTATGTGTAATGAGGATATGACGAAGCTCATTATCCTCAGGATAATACTTATCAATTAATAATTTATAATTCATAATTAATAATTATTCGTAGCCATCCACAACGGCGCAGCCTAATTGTTAATTCTTAATTATCAATTCTTAATTATTCTCGCGCTCAATGTAAGCGATGACATCACCCTTGCGGATCTTGCTGCCCTGCTTAGCATTGATTTCTACAAGCTTGCCACCCAATGCAGCAGGAACTGTCTCGAACTCGCCCCATGGAGCGAGGATGTAGCAGAAGGCATCACCTTCCTTATACTCCTTACCGATGAATGGCTCTACAGCTGGCTGGCACTCGCCTTCGCCCTGGAACTCCCAGAAAATCTGACCTGCAACTGGTGCTACGATAGCATCTGCCTTGGCGTGCTTGAATTCTGCGAGCTGAGCTGGTGTCAAGGTGCTGCCGAGCTTGGCATCCTTTGCCTTCTGGAGGTCAGCCAGGAAGTTCTTCTTAGCCTGACCGCTCTTGTAATTGCGATACTGCTCTGGGTGCATGGCGAGCTCGAAGAGTTCCTCATCGTCCTGACCATACTCCCAACCGTTCTCGTCCATCTCCTTCTTGAAGTCGTCGAGTGCATTAGTAAGCAATGTGTGGGCATCAACATCTGTAAACTCACGACCCTGCTTCTTGGCAAGCTCTACGAGTTCCGGATCAATCTCTCCAGGAATCTTACCACTCTTACCGAGAATCATACCCCACATAGAATCGTCCATCATCACGAAGCGGCCCTTGCCCTGCTCCATGGTGAGGAGGTTCATCAATGAGATGTTCTTTACATACTGGCTGAATGGTGTTACCAATGGAGGATAACCCACGCGTGGCCATACATACTCTACCTCGTCGAAGAGCTTGATCAGGAGGTCGTCCATAGACAACTCTTCTTCACCCTTCTTCTTGCGGATATTGTTGATAGTCTGACGCATACCGCCGAGGTCTGCCATCATTGAACCCATCATACCGCCAGGGAGACCGCAACCGAGCAACAATGAAGACATAATCTTGTTACCTGGGTTGATGAAGTAGCCCAACCACTCGTCGATGAACTCCTGAGTCATAGCACGAGCCTTCATGTAAGCGCTCATATTGATCTCAGGAACCTCAAAGCCCTCGTTCTTCAGCATGCTGATGACAGAGATTACGTCTGGATGAACCTTACCCCATGACAATGGCTCGATGGCTGTATCGATGATGTCGGCACCATTGTTGCAGACCTCGAGGATAGAAGCCATAGAGAGACCAGGACCAGAGTGACCGTGGTACTGGATGATGATCTCAGGATACTTGTCCTTGATCATCTTGGTAAGCTTACCGAGGAATGCAGGCTGACCGATACCAGCCATATCCTTCAAGCAGATTTCCTCTGCACCTGCAGCGATGAGCTGGTCGGCGATGTTCATATAATATTCGAGAGTATGAACAGGAGAATTGGTAATACAGAGTGCACACTGTGGAGTCATACCACCCTCCTTAGCCCATTTGATAGAAGGAATGATGTTACGAACATCGTTCAAACCATCAAAGATACGGGTGATGTTGGTACCCTGCTTAGCCTTTACCTTGTACATCAAGGCACGTACATCGTCTGGCACAGGGTACATGCGAAGAGCGTTCAATCCACGGTCGAGCATGTGAGTCTTGATGCCCACCTCGTTGAATGGCTTACAGAATGCACGAACTGCATCATTAGGATTCTCACCTGCGAGGAGGTTAACCTGCTCGAAAGCACCACCATTGGTCTCTACACGGCTAAAGCAACCCATTTCAATGATAACTGGGGCAATCTTAGCCAACTGATCCTTGCGTGGCTGGAACTTACCAGAACTCTGCCACATGTCTCGGTATACGAGACTGAACTGAATTTTCTTCTTCATTCTTATTATTAAATTTCTTTTTTTCTATTATATATAATTAATGTGTATCCGATGCTCTCAAGCTCGCAAAAGCCAAGGCATTCCATACCAAGGTGCAAAATTAGACAAAAAATTCGAGAAATCAGACTTTTCCCCTCATTTATTACATTTTCTGCACCGAAATTATTAATTATTAATTATTAATTGCCAAACTGAGAGAACAAAAATGAGAAATATAGGGGAATAAATACAAAAAATGGTTGCGAAATTTTGTTTTGTCTGCTTTTCTCAGTACCTTTGCACCCGTTTTTGGAATAACAGAGAAAAAGACAAAAATCTAGTTACAAAATTTATAGACTATTCAAGCAGAATATGGCGAACAATACGAAAAATCATCAATTACCTATCTGGACAGAGGTAGAGTATACAGCATTATGTAAGAATCCGTTCATTGACACTCCTTTCTTCATTCCAAAGGAATCGAAGGTCTTCCTATGTCGTGAAGACGGCAGCAGAGAGGAACAGCGAATGATTTTCCTGGTCTTTAAGTCTACCGCTGCTGCAAAAGATGCAGAATGGGAAGACGACCCTATTCCTGGCGAATTGTGGGTAAAGCCTTTGGAGGATGACGACACAGAGGAATATGAACCTGCAAAAATCATCTATCTCGGACAGGATATTGATGACTTTATCAATGTGGTTAGCGAAGATGACAATACTATTACATTCGACTTCTACTGGCGTCACGGTGAGGTAAAAGTAGAGAAAGCAGAAAAAACCGACGAAGGATTCGTATGCAAGAAGGAAGACTTCGGCGAGGAGGGTCTGCGCCTGACTCTCATTCCAGAGGAGGACGGCAATCCGTTCTCTCTCACCCTGCAGATTCCATACATCGGATTCTCTCTGTATGACGCTGAAGACCACAAAGTACATGGAGAGATAGAAGTGGCACACGACCAGATAGACAACTACCGCTACGAGTTCGTAGGCAACGATACCAACGACCGTTTCTCATTGCATCTCGACAATGACAAACTGATTTATATCTGCGTATTGCGCCCTGAGAGTGCACAGCTGGTGGTACGCGACCAGCGCGAACGCCTTTCCGTGGTAGACCAGATTCCGTCAGAAGGTAAGCTGAGCCAGCTGATGATGAATGCTCATTCTGCACTCATCAAGAACAAGAACTACCGTTGGCGCGTGAACATCTCTGGCAGTTCCATTGCCCAGGAGGTTGAATTGGAAATCAATCCAGAGAGTCTCGTTGCATTCATCAAGGAGCAGATGGCTAAAGGAACCGACATGGATACCCTCGGACAGCAGCTCATCGCCATGGAACAGAAGTATGCCTTCCAGTGGTTCTGGTTGAAGGACAGCGACTGGAGTCATGACGACCCGATGTTCGACATGTTCATGAACCAGCTTGTAGCATTCTCGTTCGTCACCCAGAAGCCAATCCAGGGCGACCAGCTGCAGGCACGCAACAACAAGCGCAAGATCAAGCGTTGCGCCAAGCTCATCAAGGCTCATCAGAAGGGAGAAATCAGCCTTTGGGAAGAGGAAGAGGAACAGCGTAAGGAGATTCTCCATCTCTTCAGCACCTTCCACGGTCCTTTCACAGAAATGCTGGAATCATTGAATGATGAGTCTGGAGAAGATTAAAAAATATCCTCGGATTATTTTATAATATATCGAGGAGTTCCTCGAATCTTGAGATACGTCGGAGCTTCGGATGTTCAAATTCCTCTATTTTTTCATGTGCCCATGTGGTATGAAAAGGAATATGGACAGCCGAAGCTCCGATTTTTAATGCAGGAGCAATATCACTCTTGAAACTGTTTCCCACCATCACCAGCTCGTCGGGAGTTACATCCAGTTCCCTGCAGAGACGATGATAAGCCTTGGGCGTCTTGTCGCTCACGATAGTCACCACATCAAAATACCGCTGCAGTCCCGAACGCCACAACTTATTCTCCTGATCCATCAACTCACCCTTGGTGAAGACTGCCAGCTTATATTTCTTCATCTCACGGAAACAAGCCAAGGTTTTCTCTACCCCTTCCAAAGGCTTGGCATCAAGATGCAGGAGGCTCTTACCCAAGTCCACAATTTGGGCGATGACATTCGCCTCCACCTTACCATGACTCACCTTCACCGAATTCTCTACCAGGGATATGGTGAAAGCCTTGCAGCCATAACCCAAATCAGCCATATTTTTACTCTCCGTCTCAAAGAGAGCAGCAGAAATATCCTTTTCCTTTCCATATTCCGCAAGCAGCTCGCAATACTCATGCTCCACGTCCTCGAAATAGTTTTGTAATGCCCAGAGCGTATCATCGGCATCGAAGGCTATCGCCTTGATATTCTTCAGTTTTTCCATACTTTTCATTTCTTTTAGTTGCAAAGTTAATGTTTTTATCCGAAAAGGAAAACAATTTATTCTGCTTTCTTATGCATATACCAATATTTTTCGCAACTTTGCCAAAAATTCAATAAAAGCAACAATATGAAATACCCTATAGGATATGCTCGTGAGTATGCAGCTGACAAAAGAAAGATATACCAGATAGGCTGCAACTTCTCATCTGAGACAGGTACAATTGATGGCTGGAAGCTGCAGATTTCTTCAGAAGCTTAAGAACAAATAAAACACCGTTTGAAATTTTCTTGTTTAATGAAGATTCCAAACGGTGTTTCATTTTATTTTTTACATATCATTTCTCTTCATACCCTTCAAGCAACCATAGCGATAATTATAATTTTTCTTACTAAAGAACGGATGGAAAGTCTGTAAGTTTCATGTGCCATCCTGTAGATTTCAAATGCGAATGGGGACATTTCACTTATTGTCTTACTAGGGCACAACATTGCCCCTAGGCGGGCAACTTTTTGCCGTCTAAAGATAAATATTACTACGTCGGGATAGAGATTTCTACATGCCTATAAAACGTTTCGCCAAAAGCATAAAGGCTGACGGAATTTTTCTGTACGTAAGCCCTGCTTTCAAATCCACTCTTCACTCTTCACATATATGGCATAAGCATCTGAATACAAACCACTTACTGCGGTGAAGAGTTATGCCGACTCTTCACAACTCTTCACCAGTCTTCACCTTTTGGGATTCTATAGAGACCCGTTCCAGACTTCTATTGTGACCATCATCAGGCTTCTATTGTGGCTTGCATCAGGCTTCTATTAAGCTTAGCTTAAGCCTCCTTTAAGCTTGGTTTAAGCCTCCTTTGAACTTGGTTTAAGCCTCCTTTGAACTTGGTTTAAGCCTCAGATAAAGTTTACGTAAGGCTTTGTTAAAGTTTACTTGAGCCACTTTCCGATTTTCAGAGCCTCCAATTTCCCTTATACACAGCAGAAAAATCAATCGGGTGAAGAGTGGTGAAGAGTGGTGAAGAGTCAGCGTAACTCTTCACAGACACAAATACCTCATATTCAATAATTTACACTACATCCGTGAAGAGTGAAGAGTAGAATTAAGAGTAGAGTTTTTTCTTTCGTTTCAGAACATCTTAACAACATTGTAACACCTGTTTAAATCACCTGTAACATCGTACTCGTACCTTTGCACCCGGAAAAGCAAGGGGAGAAATGTATCTAGCTATGTTGAGACAAGTCCCTATATAATTAAGGTATATAAACATTAATAAAATATATGAGTACGATTTATCTTTGTATTGTGATCTTCCTGCTCTGTCTGGCAGTGTTTGATCTCTTCGTGGGAGTCAGCAACGATGCTGTCAACTTCCTGCAATCTGCCATCGGAGCTAAGGTGGCTAAGTTTCGCACGGTGCTCATCATCGCATCCTGCGGTGTTGTACTAGGAGCCATCATGTCATCGGGAATGATGGACATTGCCCGACACGGCATCATGAGTCCAGACCACTTCACCTTCGAGGAAGTGATGACGCTCTTCCTAGCCGTCATGGTGACGGATATCATCATCCTGGATGTGTTCAACACGCTGGGAATGCCTACTTCAACCACCGTCTCCTTGGTGTTCGAGCTCCTGGGAGGTGCCTTCATCCTCGCAACTCTGAAGATGTATGGAGACGACAGCCTCAACTATGGCGTATTGCTCAACAGTAACAAGGCTTTGGAGGTAATCATGGGTATCTTCTCATCTGTCATCATCGCCTTCGTATTCGGTGCCTTTGTAATGTGGCTTTCACGTATCGTCTTCACCTTCAACTATCGCAAGCATTCACGCTACAGCATCGCCATCTTCGGTGGTATCGCCTTCACGGCCCTCTCTTACTTCATCTTCATGAAGGGATTGGGCAAGAGTCCTTACCTGCCAGCAGAATGGCGCGATTATATCGACCAGAACCTTGGCTTGCTGCTCTGCATCACCTTCGTGAGTTCTGCCATCGTGATGGAGTTCCTGCATCTCTGCCGCATCAACATCTTCAAGTTTACCGTGCTGATGGGTACTTTCGCCCTGGCGATGGCTTTCGCCGGTAACGACCTGGTGAACTTCATCGGTGTGCCTCTCGCTGGTCTTTCTTCTTATCAGGACTATATGGCAAATGCCAACGGTGCTGCTCCAGACCAGTTTATGATGACTTCTCTGATAGACAGCGCCAAGACCACTCCAGTATATCTCCTTGCAGCCGGTGCCGTGATGATCATCGCCATGGCAACTTCCAAAAAGGCTCAGAACGTAATCAAGACTTCTGTGGATTTGAGCCGTCAGGACGAGGGTGACGAGATGTTCGGCAGCTCTTCTGCAGCCCGTGTCATCGTCCGCAACTGCCAGGCTACAGATTCATGGTTGAAGCAGTTTATGCCAAAGGCTCTGATGAACTGGATTAACAGCCGTTTCGACAAGAAAGATGTAGAGCTGGAAGAGAGCGCTGCCTTCGACGTGGTTCGTGCAGCCGTAAACCTGGTATTGGCAAGTATGCTCATCACCATCGGTACCAACCTGAAGTTGCCACTCTCTACTACATACGTAACCTTTATGGTGGCTATGGGTTCTTCACTGGCAGATAGAGCTTGGAGCCGTGAGAGTGCCGTGTTCCGTGTAACCGGTGTATTGAGTGTAATTGGTGGTTGGTTTATCACTGCCGGTGTAGCTTTCGCAGCCTGTGCCATTATCTGCCTCATCATGCACTTCGGAGGTGTAGGTATCCAGAGCTGCTTCATGGCATTGGTTATCTTCCTGCTCATCCGCAGCAATATCCAGTATAACAAGAAGGCTAAGGAAGAGAGCAAGGGCAGTACCTTCCAGTTGATGATGCGCTCACACGATCCAGAAATAGTATGGGATCTGCTTCGTCGCCAGGTATCCCGCACCCAGAGCTTCGTCTGCCACTTTGCACTCAATGAGTTCAACCAGATTATGGATGGTCTTGCCAACGAGAATCCTAAGTATCTCCGTCATGCCAACAAGGACTTGAAGAAGGAGCAGGATATGCTGAAGAAGTTCCGTCGCCAGGAGATGCTCGGTTTGAAGAAATCGCCAATGGAGATTGCCATCGAGCGCAACACCTGGTTCCATCTGGGAGCCAACAGCAACCAGCAGTTCATCTACTCTCTGCGCCGTATGCTCGACCCAATCAAGGAGCACGTGGACAACAACTTCAATCCACTCCCAGCAGAATACACCAAGGAGTTTGCTCCTGTACGCCAGAAGATCAACGACCTGATGCGTATGAGCTGCGAACAGATTGAAACCAACCGCTACGAGAACTACCGCGAAATTCTCGCCGAAGCAGATGCCTGCAAAGATGAGCTCAGCGTACTTCGCAAGAAGCATATTGACCGCATCCAGCATCTTTCAGATAATTCTCTGATGCAGATTTCACTGGTTTACCTGAATGTACTTCAGGAGAGCCAGGAGTTCCTGAGCGTGATGAGACACCAGCTCAGAGCTGCCAAGAAGTTCATGGAGTAATAAAGAACCGAGGGGACTCTCGGTGAAACCGAGAAGAACGGCGGCTCTCTTGTTAAAAATTAGAAGCCCGGCATTCGTGACAGAATGTCGGGCTTTTTATTTTGTTTGGAGGGTTTTTATTTGCTTTTCTTCAGCTTTTCTGCCGAAATGACAGAAATTTCCACTTTGGTATAAGGATTGCAAAAAGAGAGAATGTAAGCGGATAAATAATTCGCTACACAACATTAAATAATAACGAATAATAATAATTAAAATATAATCGGAGGTTAAGATTATGATGTACAGAAATTCTTGGATACCAGAGGTATTTAACGGACTCTTCAACGAGGGTAATATGCAGAAGGCTAATACTACAGCCCCAGCCATCAACGTAAAGGAGTCTTTGACAAAATATACAGTAGAACTTGCAGCCCCAGGAATGCGCAAGGACGACTTTGAGGTAAATCTCAATGAGAACGGTGATCTCCATATCAAGATGGAGAACAAGCGCCAGCCAGAGCAGGAGGAGCACGTATATTTGCGTCGCGAGTTCTCTTACGCTAAGTTTGAGCAGACCCTGATTCTCCCAGACGATGTCAACAAGGAGAAGATTTCTGCCAGCGTAGCTGACGGTGTGCTCACCATCCAGTTGCCTAAGATGCAGAAGGAAGAGCAGAAGGTAGCTCGACAGATTACTGTGGGCTAACACTCTCAGCTAGGTTTCAGTTTAGGCTTAGATTTCCATCTAAGCCAAACTCCATTAGTTTGTTTTAGGTTTAGATTAAGTTTATATAAGTTGTTAGTTAGTTAAGACAAAACAGATTGTTAGTTTGTTCAGATAAAATAGGTTGTTAGTTGATAAAAAGATTGTTAGATTAGGTTTTTAGGTTGATAAATTTTGGTTTAACAATAAATTTCGTCCCAAGTGCTAGTGATAGTACTTGGGATTTTTTTGCAGATATTATCATCATTTATTGAAGATATTTTCATAAATATTTGGCAGATAGGAAGAAAAGTTGTAATTTTGCAGCCGTTTTCGCACCAATGGGTAGTTCCCATACGTGCAATTATTAACTCGAGTGCTTGGTAAACCTCGTAAAAAACAAGAAAATGAACAAGAAAAAAACTCAAGTGAGTGTGCTGTTTATGCTTTTCAGCATTCTCTTCTGCGTTTGTCTCATTGCAGCAAACGTACTCGAAACAAAGCAAATCGCCTTCGGGCCAGTTTCCCTAACCGGTGGTCTCATCGTATTCCCAGTGAGCTACATCATCAATGATGTGGTATGCGAAGTATGGGGTTATCAAAAGGCACGTCTGCTGATATGGACAGGCTTCGCCATGAACTTCTTCTTCGTAGCACTCGGAGCCATCTGCGATGTCATCCCTGCCGCACCTTACTGGACCAACGATGCCGGCTTCCATGCCATTTTCGGTTTGGCTCCCCGCATTGCAGCAGCATCATTCGTTGCCTTCATCATCGGTTCGTTTGCCAATGCATACGTCATGAGTGTGATGAAGATTCGCGATGGTGGCAAGCATTTCTCGGCACGTGCCATTCTGAGTACCATTGCCGGTGAAAGCTGCGACAGCCTCATCTTCTTCCCATTGGCTTTGGGAGGTGTGGTTCCTACATCGGAGTTGCCTTGGCTGATGCTCTGGCAGGTCATCCTGAAGACGGCTTACGAGATTGTGGTATTGCCTATCACCATCCGTGTAGTAAAAGCCATCAAAAAGCATGAGGGAGAAGACGTCTACGACGAAAACATCTCCTACAACGTATTCAAAGTGTTTAGCCTCGGCTAAGCACTTTCATTTTTTAAGTAGAATAGAACATAGAAGCATTTAACAGAAAACAATATGACAGACAGAAAAGAAGATGGTTTGCAGGCTCTCGGAGCCAAGACCGAATACAGAATGGATTATGCGCCTGAGGTATTGGAGACCTTTGTCAACAAGCACCCTGGCAACGATTACTGGGTACGTTTCAACTGCCCTGAGTTCACTTCCCTCTGCCCTATCACAGGTCAGCCTGACTTTGCAGAGATTCGCATCAGCTATATTCCTGATGTAAAGATGGTAGAGAGCAAGAGTTTGAAACTTTATCTCTTCAGCTTCCGCAATCATGGCGATTTCCACGAAGACTGCGTGAACATCATCATGAAGGACCTCATTAAGCTGATGGATCCTAAGTATATCGAAGTAACCGGTATCTTTACCCCACGCGGCGGCATCAGCATCTGGCCATACGCCAACTACGGCAAGCCGGGAACCAAATATGAAAAGCTGGCTGAGCAGCGCTTTGCTACCCATGAATAAATATGATTAAGACCAATAATAAATTCATGTAGTTTACATCAGCTAAACAGAAAAGTCCGTGACAGGTTTTATCCCCGTCATGGACTTTTCTGTTTTACCTTCTATATCTCCGATACTCCCTTTATCCCTGCTCCAAAAATTCGCCAGGCTTCATGCCAAACTGCTTTTGGACGGGTGCAAAGATAAAAAAACGGGGACTGCCTAGAAAGTTGCCTACGCGAGCAAGACTGCTCCCCCAAAAACATGCCGGGCCATCTTTTTGAAGATGCGCCCGGCATTTTTTCTTTCATCCGATAGCGATTTCAAAAAAATATCCGTATCTTTGCAGCAGTTTTTAAAAACAAAGAAAAATGAAAAAAGCAATATTCTCTTTGCTCCTCATGGCAGCATCTGTCATCGGAGCCAACGCTCAGGGCAGCGCAACAACAGCCCAAAACCCACAGGATGTGGACGTACTCTATGCCAAGAATCTCCTGGCTGTAGGAACAGAGGCCCCAGCCTTCCCTGCTCTCAAGAAGGGAACATGGACAGTATTGGATTTCTGGGCTACCTGGTGCCCTGATTGCCGCAGAGAGATTCCTACCGTCAAGGAGATGTTCCAGAAGTACGGCACCCGTGCCAAGTTCATCGGCGTATCCATGGATACCGACAAGCAGAAACTCGACAACTACACTCAGGCAAACGGTGTGGAATGGGAGCAGTACAGCGAGTTCAAGAAGTGGAAGGAAACCCAGATTTCCAAGGATTACAAGATTTCCTGGCTTCCTACCATGTACCTCATCAACCCGGAGGGCAAGGTTGTTTATACCACCGTACTCGCTGAGCGCATGGCAAAGAAGCTGGCAGAAATCTTCCCAGAGAAGTAAAGGCATCAGAATCGGGATATCCCAAAAGTTTGACGCACAAGAACTGTGCCTCAAACTTTTTTTTTATAGACTGATAATAAGTTTGTTTGGCTGTGGCGATGCTGAGCCTGCCTGGATGAAACTTTATCATGTCATATAGCCTGAAAGCATGCCATTTTGCCATTTTTTTCTATGACAAGAATTGACAGAAATCAAGAAATGAAGCCTTTTTTGCGATTTCTTCCAAAAACATTGTGCGCGTACACAAAAAGGCATTACCTTTGCACTCGAAAAGATAAAATAAAGAATAATAAAGTAAAGAAAGGATAACAATTATGATGATGGTATTAGGAATGACATTGGCAGTTGTAGCTGCCCTTTTTGCTGAGGTTGTAAATGTCAACAAGAAGATTAGCCTCGGTAAGTAAGCTGGCTTTGAGAAGCATCTCAGGATGCTTTCAATAAAGTTTCAGTTAAAAGGTAAAAATTTGGTTAACAGTTTTTTGAGAGAAAGGGAAAAATTATGATAGTATTAGGAATTGTATTTGCAATGGTAGTTGCAGCTTGCGCTGAGTATGGTGCAAGAACAAACATGAAGGACTTCGCTTAAAAGCGATGTTTCTTCTCATTTGAGAGAATTTAAACAGTAGTTTCCATATATTATGAAAAGGAAAGGCAGTTGTAAGCATCTTCTAGAATGCTAACAATTGCCTTTTTCTTTTTTGATACATGCCTATGACAGCTTTAATTTATATAATGTCCCTTAGAGTTTTCAAACTGTTGAGTTAAAAAGAATATTCCATCCTACTTTTTTGCCAAATCCAATATTTTTTGTTACTTTTGCAGCAAAGTACAATATGACTCAGTCGTAAGTATGAAAATTCAAGAAGTAATGAAATAGTATTTAATACAATGCAGCAAGTAAACATTCAATATTACAATTCGCCTTGTGGAGAAATCATCTTGGCATCGGTGGGTGATGAATTGTGCCTATGTGATTGGAATGAAATGCCATGTGCTGAGCGCAATAAACTTCGACTTTTGAGGTATATAAAGGCTGAGTTCAAGACAGAAACATCTTATATCCTGGAACAGACCAAAAAGCAACTGGATGAATATTTTACCGGCAATAGCAAGACATTCGATATTCCGTTGCATCCTGTAGGAACTGATTTTCAGAAAAAAGTATGGAACGCATTGCTCGATATACCATACGGTGAAACCAGAAGCTATAAGGAAATAGCCATAAGTATGGGTACCCCCAATAGCACAAGAGCCGTGGCAGGAGCAATCGGATCCAATGGTATCATCATTCTCATACCCTGCCACCGGGTTATCGGCAGCAACCATTCCCTGACGGGCTTTGCCGGAGGATTGGCCACAAAGAGATTTTTATTGGAGCTTGAAGCAGAACAAAAACAACATAAAATGTTGATTTTCAAATAAGATTAGTAAGAAAAATAAACAACAAAAGAGATGAATATTAAGTCAATAGGTAACAAAATCAAGGGTAATCCCAGGATGATAGAGGGCACAGTATATTCCATGCTCATCATCTGCAGCATTTCCCATTTTCTGAATGATATGATTCAGTCGATTATCCCTTCCATCTATCCGATTATGAAGGATAAGTTCGACTTCTCGTTTGCACAGATAGGTATCATCACGCTGTTCTTCCAGATGACATCTTCCATCCTGCAACCTTTCACAGGACTGTATGCCGACAAGCATCCCCGTCCCTATGCGCTCTCCATCGGCATGTGCTTCACATTGGTGGGCCTGCTCCTGCTGGCCTTCGCCGAGAATTATTTTCTGATTCTCCTGGCGGTAAGCGTTGTAGGTCTGGGTTCGTCCGTGTTTCATCCCACAGCTTCGAGAGTGGCACAGATGGCATCGGGAGGCAAGAAGAGTCTGGCTCAATCCATCTTCCAGGTGGGTGGCAATGGCGGTTCTGCTGTAGGACCGCTGCTTGCCGCCATCATCATCCTGCCTTTCGGACAGCATGCCATCTCCTGGTTTGCCCTTGCTGCCCTGCTCGCCGCCATCATCATGGTAAGATTGGGAGTCTGGTACAAGGCACGACTGGCTTACGTAGTGAACCATCCGCAGAAACAACCGCTTCTCAATACCCATATTTCTAAAAGGGTGAAATATTGGGCACTGTTCATCCTCATCATGCTCGTGTTCTCCAAGTATTTCTATACAGCTTGCATCACAAGCTACTTCACCTTCTTCCTGATAGATAAGTTCGGTGTATCTGTACAGACTTCACAGTTGTGCCTCTTCGTATTCCTTGCCGCCTTTGCCATAGGAACAGTGGCAGGTGGCATGCTGGGCGATAAATTTGGCAGAAAGTATGTCATCTGGTTCTCCATTCTGGGTGCTGCACCTTTCGCCATCGCCATGCCTTTCGTCAACTTCACGTGGGCCATCATCTGTACATTCCTGTCAGGACTGATTATCGCTTCGGCATTCTCTTCCATCGTGGTATATGCCACCGACCTGATGCCCGATAAAGTGGGATTGATAGCAGGCATCTTCTTCGGACTGATGTTCGGTTTGGGAGGTTTGGGCTCCGCTTTCTTCGGCTGGCTGGCCGACAAGACAAGCATTGAATTCATCTTCCAGGTGAGTGCCTTCCTGCCATTGCTCGGCATCATAGCAGGCTTCTTGCCGAATACGCAGAAGAGAAGCGTTGAAAAAACGGATGAAAAAAGAGAATAATTATGAGAAAAGATTCAGCAGTAAGCCAACCAAAATAAATTGAACTGGATTTGTTTTCTGCAGAGGAAGAGAATCATCAGAAAGACTCTATCTCTTCAGAAAGCAAGGTAAACCATACTTCTCCAGGCAAAGAGTACGACTTGACAGAGCTGTTTGCAAGACTTTCCAAATCAACTTTCCGCAGTCGATTCCATCTATCGAAGAGGGATAAGGATTATATTGCAGAAAAGGGCTTGGCTACCATCCGTAAACATGCGGAGGATTTCGTAGCCAAACGCCTTGCCCCTGCTGTGATTCCCAATGACGGCAAGCAGACGCCGATGAGAGGTCATCCTGTATTTATAGCCCAGCATGCTACAGGCTGCTGCTGTCGTGGATGCTTCTTCAAATGGCATCATATACCTGCCGGAAGACAGTTGACAGAAGAAGAGCAGCAATATGCGGTAACGGTACTGATGGCTTGGATAGAAAAACAGCTTTGAAAAAGCTTCTCTTTTTCTGCTTAAAGCAGGACCTGCTCCGTACCTGCTCCGTACCCTCTCCGTACCAAGTCTTAGTTTCTGCAAAGTTTGCAACGTTTGCTGCAAACCTTGCAAAGAACTATTATTGTTAGGTCCAAAACTCTTCTTCGCCAGTGGGCTGCATCCTGCCCAAAGTAGCCAAGACACACCATCCACTTGAAGTCATGTATTCCTATATCCAAAATGACTGGTAGTTAAAGCCTTAGTAACTACTCAGCACCCCTATAGAAAACTTCTCGTTAATAAAGCATAAACTTGATTTTGCTGATTTTCTTCATCCTTACAAACTTTTTAATGATTGAGTCGATGAGGACGTAGGCTGTTTAAAACAGTTCATTTAACGAGTTCTTTTCCGATGATGCCTCCAACATGTCTCCTTTGTCTATTATCTCCCTTCAACAGATTATCTGCCAGGAGATGCGTTTTTGCATTCCCCGTAAGTCAAAAGTCTGCGTTAAGGGATGTAAATCGTGATTTTGCCATGTGGAGATAAATGCTTATCTTTGCACCAAAAAATGGCAAGCGACTGTACTGACATAGATGTTGTTTTGCGCCAGATAAACCAGCGTCTGCGCAAACTTGAGAAGTCCGACTCCGAGAAGACTGAGGAGATCGGACGTCTCAACCGTGTCATTAACCAGAAGGACGTGGAGATACATAATCTAAAGACAGAACTTGCTTCCACAAAGGCTGAACTAGCCGTTGCTAAAAAGCGCATCAAGGAACTCGAGGGTGCTGATGACGATACATCAAGTACACCAGGAAAGCCCGAGAAAAACAGCAGTAACAGCAGTATCCCTCCATCCCAAGAAAGTAT
>ERZ773248.153-NODE-153-length-101117-cov-11.889127_pt1 | contig 101117 bp, 88 predicted proteins | sample MGYA00580518_ERZ773248 | MGnify/ENA primary metagenome ERZ773248 (study PRJEB29015, sample SAMEA2737762) | human gut metagenome | biome: human gut; feature: human-associated habitat; material: faeces | place: China | collected 2012 ...
TAGAATGCCTGCCTGTCACGCAGGAGGTCACGAGTTCGAGTCTCGTACGCACCGCAGAAACCTTCGAGAAGTGATTCTCGGAGGTTTTTTGTTTTTATACCCCCTGATTCTCTCCATTCTCCATTCTTCACTCTTCACTTTCTTTCTGTATGTTATTTCTTTGTTAAGGTTTAGAAATAATTTTGATATTTCCTTAATTATCTGTATCTTTGCATCCATAAAGGGAATGTTTAAAATTCTCTGTTAAGGAATAATAGATATAAAAAGAGAGAAAGAAATGATTATTATCATCACAATTTTGGCATATTTCTGCGTGTTGTTGCTTTTCAGTCACATCACGGCAAGACGTGCCAGCAGTAATGAAACGTTTTATAGAGCTAACCGACGTTCGCCTTGGTATATGGTAGCCTTCGGTATGGTGGGTGCTTCCATCTCGGGTATTACCTTTGTCAGTGTGCCGGGCATGGTGATGAAGACCGATATGACCTATCTTCAGATGTGTCTTGGATTTATCGTGGGTTATTTTGCCGTAGGTTTCCTTTTGCTGCCTATCTATTATCGGTATAATCTCACTACCATTTATAGCTACTTGCAGCAGCGGTTGGGTGAGCGCTCATATAAGACGGGAGCTTCATTCTTCCTCTTGTCTAAGATGACTGGAGCCGCAGTTCGCTTCTTTGTGGTCTGTATCTTGTTACAGCGGTTTGTGCTCGATGGGGTGGGTGTTCCGTTCTGGATAACGGTGCCTGTGATGGTGATGCTCATCTGGCTCTATACCCGAAAGGGTGGCATCAAGACTCTGGTGTGGACGGATTCCTTCCAGACCACCTGTATGTTTGCGGCGCTCATCCTGATTATCTATCAGGTGATGGCAGCCTTAGGCATGACGCCTTCTGAGGCTGTTTCGGCAATTGTTCAAGATAGTCATTCCCGCATCTTTGTCTTTGATGATTGGGTATCGAAGCAGAACTTCTGGAAACAATTTCTCAGTGGTGTGTTTGTGGTGATTGTGATGACAGGATTAGATCAGGACATGATGCAGAAGAATCTTACCTGCAAGTCGCTTCGAGAGGCACAGAAAGATGTTTGTACCTACGGCTTTGCCTTTGTGCCAGCCAATCTGCTTTTCTTGAGTCTGGGTGTACTGCTGATGATGCTGGCTCAGAAACAGGGAGTGGCTTTGCCATCTGCTCCTGATGATCTGCTGCCGATCTTTGCGGCATCAGGAGCGATGGGAACCTTGGTGGTTGTGCTCTTTACCATTGGTATTGTTGCTGCCAGTTTCTCCAGTGCCGACTCTGCACTGACTGCTATAACCACGAGTCTTTGTGTAGATATCCTGGGCAGGAAGGATGATGTGAAGCTCCGCAAGTGTATGCACTTGTTGGTTGCGGTGGTGTTCATGCTGTTCATCATTGCCTTCAAGGCCATCAACTCTACCAGCGTTATTGATGCCATCTACATTCTCTGCTCGTATACCTATGGACCATTGTTGGGATTGTTTGCCTTCAGTTTGCTTACCAGGCGACAGGTGAACGATCGGTGGTCACCATGGATTTGCATAGCCAGTCCGCTTATCTGTTTCGTCATCGATAACATGACATCACAGCTTACAGGTTATAAGTTTGGTTACGAACTCTTGATGCTGAACGGTGGCTTGACCTTCGCCGGTCTAGCCTTGAGTAGTGCAAGCCAATTCAATATGAAACATAAACTATAAACATTATAAACAATGAAAACAAAAGTGTTATTCGCTGCATTGTTGCTCAGTGCAACAACAGCTTTTGCCCAGCAGGATAAGTTGGGCTCTGGTATTGACAAGGCCAATATGGACTTGAGCATCAAGCCAGGAAATGATTTCTATCGTTATGCCGCAGGCAACTGGATGAAGAACAATCCGCTTGATGCTGAGCATACTGATAATGGTGCTTTTACAGACCTCTTTGAGCAGAATCAGAAGCGCATTCAGGACATCATCCTTGAATATGCTTCCAAGCCACAGCAGAAGGGTTCGCTCGGACAAAAGATCGGTTCGCTCTACAACCTCCGTATGGACAGCGTTCGCCTGAACAAGGAGGGATGGGCACCTATCAAGCCAACTCTCGACCGTATCGCTGCCATCAAGGACCGCAGAGAGTATCAGTTGGTAACAGCTCAGCTCGATTTCCGTGGCGAGGGTACCATGATGTATGGTATCGGTGTTGGTGCCGACCTTCGTGATGCCGCCAACAACCTCGTTGAGGTAGGACAGGGCGGTATTGGTCTTGGTGTACGCGATTACTATGTAAACGATGACGAGCAGACCAAGAAGATCCGTGATGCATACAAGGCTTATATGAAGAAGCTCTTCCAGATGGTAGGCAACGACGAGGCTACAGCCCAGAAGAAGATGGAGGCTGTGATGGCTATCGAGACCCGCATCGCTAAGGCAAGCTATAGCCAGGTACAGCTCCGCGACATCGACAAGAACTATCACAAGATGACCTACAACCAGCTCGTGCTCGATTATCCTGGCATCGACTGGGGCAACGTGTTCCTGGCATCCGGTTTCCCTGCTTTCAAGGAAGTTTGTGTAGGTCAGCCTGAGCCAATCCACGAGGTTGAGAAGATTCTCGCAGAGACCTCTCTGGATGATTTGAAGACATACGCAGAGATTAAGGTGATTTCTGGTGCTACCAGTGTGTTGAGCGATGATTTCCGTGCCGTATCCTTCGAGTTGAGCAAGGTAATGAGCGGTGTTCAGCAGGACCGTCCTCGCTGGAAGCGTGCTGTAAGTACCGTGAGCGGCGTTTTGGGCGAGGCTATCGGAAAGATCTACGTAGAGAAGTACTTCCCTGAAAGCAGCAAGAAGCGTATGCTCGACCTCGTTCACAATCTCCAGACTGCGCTTTCTCAGCGCATCGATGAGGCTACATGGATGAGTGCTGCTACCAAAGCACAGGCTAAGGATAAGTTGGAGAACTTCATCATCAAGATAGGTTATCCTGACAAGTGGAAGGACTATAGCGGATTGCAGGTAGATGACAGTCTCTCTCTCTATGAGAATATGGCAAACATCTCTGAGTTCTTTACCAAGGATGCCATTGCCCGTAAGGTGAACAAGCCGGTAGATAAGACAGAGTGGGGAATGACTCCTCAGACTATCAATGCTTATTACAACCCAACTACCAACGAGATCTGCTTCCCTGCAGCTATCCTGCAGCCTCCTTTCTTCGATCCAACAGCTGATGATGCGATGAATTATGGCGGTATCGGTGGTGTAATCGGTCATGAGATGAGCCACGGTTTTGACGATCAGGGTAGCCAGTTTGACAAGACTGGTAACCAGCACAACTGGTGGACCGCTGCAGATAAGAAGAACTTTGAGGCTCGCACCAAGATTCTGGTTGACCATTTCAACAAGATTGAGTTGGCTGGCAAGAAGGTAAACGGCCAGATGACCCTGGGTGAGAACATCGGTGACAATGGTGGTTTGAACATCGCTTTCCGTGCACTTCAGAATGTGATGAAGACAGAGAAGTTGGGTGTGAAGGATGGATTTACTCCAGAGCAGCGCTTCTTCCTGGCATGGGCACGTGTATGGGCAGGCAATGCCCGTCCTGAGTACCTGCAGTATCTGATGACCGTGGACGTTCACTCTCCAAACGAGGCTCGTGTGAACGGTGCCCTCCCAATGGTGGATGCATGGTATAAGGCATTCAACATCAAGAAGGGCGACAAGCTCTTTGTTCCAAAGAACAAGCGTGCACATATCTGGTAAAAACATAAAAAAGTCTTGCAGGCACATTGGCTTGCAAGACTTTTTTATGCTTGTTGCTTTCTTTGCAGAAAGTTTCGTATGCTATGCAGATTACTTTGTTCCGAAATAGAGGAACAGCATTCCGAGCAGAACGAGAAGAAGGTCAACAAACTTAGCCTTGAGGTTCTTCTCGTGGAAGATGGCTGCACCGAAGAGGAAGCTGACGATGACCGAACCGCGGCGGATCATGCTGACGATACTGATCATGGCTCCCGGCAAGCTCAATGCGTAGAAATATACGAAATCGGCAGCCGAAAGGAAGATGCTGATGAAGATGATGCTCCAATGCCAATGGAATGGGGTGGAGTTCTTCTTGGTAGGCCACCATATCATCAGGAGCATGGCTCCCATGAGGAAGCACTGGTAGATGTTGTACCAGCTCTGCACGATCATTCTATCCAATCCTACACCACCATTCTCGGGTGGAGCCATCAGATACTTATCGTATAGACCACTCACCGCACCGAGTACGGCAGCCAGAACGATGAAGTAAATCCACTTGTTGTGCTTGAAGTCGATGCCCTCCTTCTTTCCGCTGCGCGAAAGCATGGCAAAGGAGATGATGGCAAGAATGACACCAATCCACTGGTAGAGGTTGAGTACCTCGCCGTAAACCAGCAGGGCACCCACGAGTGTCATTACCGGACGGGTGGCATTGATAGGCCCCACGATGGTGAGTGGCAGATGCTTCATGCCGAAATAACCGAAGATCCAACTGCTCAATACGATGAAACTCTTGAGCACGATATACTTGTGAACTTCCCATCCGCCTTCGGCTACATGGAACATGGTTCCATCCAGCGAATTTCCTGTATAGCTCAAGATGATGAACGGCAGGAAGATGAGTGATGAGAAAAGCGTGTTCAAGAAGAGCACGGGAATTACTGCGTTACCTGAAAGTGCCTTCTTCTTGAAGGCATCATAGAATCCCAGCAGCGCTGCTGAGAGAAATGCTAATACTAACCACATAGTAGTGTTTAATGTTTATTATTTAATGTTTATTGAGGCTCGCGCCCTTGTGTTTCTAATCATTTATTCTTTGAAATCATATCCCACGTCTTCCAGGAACAGGGCATTGCCTGGCATGCTTTCGCCCGCATCGCTGCGGCTGCCATTGTGCAGGATGTCGAGGAACTGCTCCATCGTAATCTTTCCCCTGCCCACATCGATGAGGGTACCCACCACGGCTCTCACCATGTTTCTCAGGAAACGGTTGGCGGTGATTTCGAAATACCAGGTAGTGGGAGAGGTCTGAACCCAGCGGGCTGTCGTTACATGACAGATGGTGGTCTTGTTGTCACCGCCCGCCTTGCAGAAAGCAGCATAGTCTTCGTGTTGCAGAAAATGCTGTGCAGCCTCGTTCATCTTCTTGAAGTCGAGAGGATAGTTCATCTGCAGGGAATAGTGACGCTCGAATGGGTCCTTTTTTGTGTGGATATAATAATGATAGGTACGCGAGGTGGCAGAGAAGCGGGCGTGCATCTCAGGATTAACCTCCTGTACTTCGTATACTGCGATGTCACGTGGCAGAATTCGGTTCAGACGATATACCAGTTGGTCGAGTTCCATCGTAATCTCAGCTTCGAAGTGAGCCGCCATGTTGCGGGCATGTACTCCTGTGTCGGTTCTTCCGGCTCCCACTACTTCTATCTCTTTTCTCAGAAGTATGGAGAGTGCACGCTGCAACTCCTGCTGTACCGAATTGGCATTAGGCTGAATCTGCCAGCCGTGATAGTTGGTTCCGTCGTAACCAAAGAATATAAAATATCTCATTATTAACTTTGAACTGTTTTACTTTGAGCTTCGAACATAGAGCTTGGTTTGCCCTTCGTTTTTCGCTTAATTCGGGTGCAAAGTTACTAAAAAAACGTGAAATATGGTATAATAATACAGAATATTTTCAAAAATGATACAATCTTGAAAGAAAATTCTGATTTTATTTTGCATTTTGACAATAATTGTGTACTTTTGCCAACGATTTTGTTTAATAGATTATGGCACAGAATATTTTTAAGGGCTTAGGTATTGCCCTCATTACTCCATTTAAGGCCGACGGATCGGTTGATTATCAGTCTCTCAAGAGATTGGTAGAGTTCCAAATTGACAATGGTGCAGACTTTCTTTGCATCCTTGCCACTACTGGTGAGGCTCCATGCCTGACCCAGGAAGAGAAAGACAAGATTACTGAATTGGTGAAAGACGTGAACAAGGGGCGCGTCAAGATTTTGAAATATTGTGGCGGCAACAATACTGCTGCTGTCGTGGATGAAATCAAGAACACTGACTGGAGTGGCATTGATGGCATCCTCAGTATTTGTCCTTATTACAACAAGCCATCTCAGGAAGGCTTGTATCAGCATTTCAAGGCAATTGCTCAGGTTAGTCCACTGCCTATCGTACTCTATAATGTTCCTGGTCGTACAGGTATTAACATGAAGCCTGAGACCACTTGTCGCATTGCGCGCGATTTCCCTAATGTAGTAGCAGTGAAGGAAGCTAGTGGCAGCCTGGAGCAGGTAGATGAGATTATCAAGAACAAGCCGGATAACTTTGAAGTTATCAGTGGTGATGATGCGCTTACCTTCTCTATGATAGCAAGTGGTGCTGCTGGTGTTATCTCTGTAATCGGTAATGCACTGCCTAAGGCATTCAGCCGTATGATTCGTCTGGAATTCCGCGGTGAATACGAGCCTGCACGCAAGATTCATCACTCTTTCACAGAGTTGTACAGTCTGCTCTTTGTGGATGGTAACCCTGCAGGTGTTAAGGCTCTGCTGAATGATATGGGCTTCATTGAGAACGAACTCCGTCTGCCTCTGGTACCTACACGTATCGCAACCAAGCAGAAGATGAGCGAAATCCTTAGAACATTGAATATTTAATATATTGATTAGTGATTATTGATTAGTGAATATTGATTAGTGATTATTGTATGCGCATGATGATCACTAATCATTATTCATTACTCTTCAATCACTACTCACTACTCATTAATCACTATAACGTTATGGCAGAAGACAGAAGAATCATACATGAAATTACCCCTTTGATGGGTAAGGACGTACTATATATTGCTGACCGTCACAAGAAAGAGTTTACCTATCCGATACACAACCATTCGGTATTCGAACTTAATTTTGTAGAGAATGCGGCCGGTGTGAAACGTATTGTGGGCGATTCACAGGAGGTTATAGGCGATTATGATCTCTGTCTTATCACCTCTCCTGACCTGGAGCATGTATGGGAGCAGAACGAATGCCGAAGTGAGGACATTCGTGAGATTACCATTCAGTTTGACTTCAGTATGGCAGATGAAACCCTTTTCGGAAGAAATCCTTATGCCAGCATTACCCGTATGATGCAGGAGGCTAAGAAAGGCCTTTGTTTTCCGATAAAGGCAATCATGAAAGTGTATGGTCTGTTAGATACATTGAGTAGCATCAAGGATGGCTTTTATGCCGTCCAGCAATTCCTGACCATCCTCTATGAATTGTCTAAGTGCGAGAATGCCCGTACCTTGGCTTCTTCCAGTTATGCTAAGGTAGCCGTTGAGGACGACAGTCGCCGTATATTAAAGGTGAAGAATTATATCTCTAAGAATTATATGGATGATCTCCGCCTGCCTCAGCTTGCTTCTTTGGCGGGCATGAGTTCGAGTGCATTCAGCCGTTTCTTCAAACTTCATACGGGCAGGAACATTTCTGAGTATATCATCGACCTTCGTCTCGGCTATGCGGCACGCATGCTGGTGGATACAGCTAAAAGTATCAGTGAAATCGGATTTGACTGCGGGTTTAATAACCTCAGCAATTTCAACCGGATATTCAAGAAAAAGAAGGGATGCTCGCCAAGTGAGTTCCGTGAGAACTATCATAAGACAAGAATCATCGTATAATATGGAACTTTGAAATTTTATTTTTCAACTTTAAAAACTTCAAATTCATAAGATAACGTAATCGTTTAAGTGAAATAATCAAAAATATTTCGCTTAAACGATTTGCTATTCCAATATTTATTGTATCTTTGCGTCATAATTAATAGTAATAAATAAACATTTAAAAACTACTATACAGTTATGAAGCAATTTATGGATGAAAATTTCCTGCTCGACACAAAGACAGCGCAGGACCTTTTCCACAATCATGCGGCTAAGATGCCAATTATCGATTATCACTGCCACCTCATCCCTGAGATGGTTGCTAATGATCACAAGTTCAAGAGCATTACAGAGCTTTGGCTCGGTGGTGACCACTATAAGTGGCGTGCTATGCGTACCAATGGTGTAGACGAGCGTTTCTGCACAGGTACTGATACCAGCGACTGGGAGAAGTTCGAGAAATGGGCTGAGACTGTACCATATACATTCCGTAACCCTCTGTATCACTGGACCCACTTGGAGCTGAAGACAGCTTTCGGTATCGACAAGCAGTTGAGTCCTAAGACTGCCCGTGAAATCTATGACGAGTGTAACGAGAAGTTGCAGCTGCCAGAGTTCAGCGCTCGCGGCTTGATGCGTCACTATAACGTAGAGTGCGTTTGTACTACAGACGACCCAATCGATGATCTCCGTTACCACAAGCAGACACGTGAGAGCGGTTTCGAAATCAAGATGATTCCTGCTTGGCGTCCTGACAAGGCAATGAACATCGAGAAGCCAGACTTCGCTGACTATATGAACAAGCTCGGTGAGGTGGCAGGTGTAGATCTCACTACATTCCAGGATATGGTTGATGCTTTGCAGAAGCGTCACGACTTCTTCACAGCGAACGGCTGTAAGTTGAGCGACCACGGTATAGAGGAGTTCTACGATGAGCCATACACAGATTCTCAGATTGAGACTATCTTTGCTAAGGCTATGCGTGGCCAGCAGCTTTCTGCACTCGAAATCCGTCAGTACAAGCATGCATTCCTCAAGGTTTGCGCAGAGATGGATCACGCTGCCGACTGGACTCAGCAGTACCACTATGGTGCTATCCGCGACAACAATACATTGATGTACAATAAGCTCGGTGCTGATACAGGTTTCGACTCTATCGGTGAGTTCACTACAGCCAAGGCTATGAGCAGCTTCCTCAATGAATTGAACATGGAAGGCAAGTTGACACGTACTATCCTCTATACTTTGAACCCATGCGCCAATGAGGTTATCGCTACTATGCTCGGTAACTTCCAGGATGGTTCTTGCCCAGGCAAGATTCAGTTCGGTTCAGGCTGGTGGTTCAACGATCAGCTCGATGGTATGACCCGTCAGATGAACGCTCTCTCAGTATTGGGTCTCTTGAGCCGTTTCGTAGGTATGTTGACCGACTCACGTTCATTCCTCAGCTACCCACGTCACGAGTACTTCCGTCGTTTGCTCTGCAACCTCCTCGGCAATGATGTAGAGAAGGGCTTGCTTCCTAACGACATGGAGAGCCTCTCTCGCATGGTAGAGGACATCTCTTACAACAACGCTCGCAACTACTTCAAGTTCTATTAATCATAGAGCTTAAGCAATTATACTAAGACAAATCCCTTCACGGCATCATGAGATGATGTTGTGGAGGGATTTGTTGCTTGATAACGGAGTAAAACTTCAGAATATGGGGGTAATAGACAGAATACTAGGATTCTACGAAGATATTAGAGAGTTTAATTCTTCTAATATCAAGGATTTCCGGGGCAGAATGAAGTCTTGGATCAAGATGGGTATGCTTGCCGGTCGCATCTTCTATGTAAAGGATATGTGGGCAAGGGATGTAGCTGCATTGACTTTCGCCTCCTTCATGGCTTTGATACCTTTTATGGCGATGATGTTTGTTATTGCCCGAGGCTTCGGCTATGCGTCATTGCTGGAGTCATGGCTGTCTACCACCTTCGAGGCACAACCGGTTGTTGCCAAGACTATCGTTGACTTCGTACATAATTATATTGAGAACACGCAGAGCAACTATATCATCGGTACGGGTATCGTGATGTTTCTCTATACCATCGTTTCCCTGATGCAGAAGATAGAGCTTACCTTTGATGATATCTGGCATACGGGCGAGCGTTCGTGGAAGCAGATTGTTACAGAATATCCTACCATCCTTTTCGGTCTGGGACTGATGATTCTCTTTGCTTCGAGCATCAACGTATGGATAGTGAATATGGTGGATAATGTCGACAAGATAGCCGATATCGGGGATACGATTCCTTCGTTTATCCTCCATCTGGCGGCATTTGTTCCGATGTTCCTGTTCTTTGTGTTCTGCTATTATGTCATTCCGAATACTTATATCCGGGTCCGCAGTACTCTGGTGCCTTCATTCCTGGCGGGTATCTGCATGACAGCCTTGCAGTATGGCTACATCTATCTGCAGGTATTTCTTTCCAGCTATAATGTCATCTACGGTTCGCTGGCAGCCATTCCGCTTTTTCTGTTGTGGCTTCAGATATCCTGGGCTATCGTGGTCTTTGGCGCTTTGCTCTGTCATACCAATCAGAACATCCATTATTACGATGGTGATCTCAGTTATGACCATCTGAAGCTGTCACAGCGCATCCGGGTTTGTGGCATGGTGATGCATTTGGTATGCAAGCGCTTCAATGATGGTGAACAGGCTTATACGCCTAAGGAGATTCATGACTTGACGGAGATTCCGCAGCAGATAGTCAATCAGGCTGTAAGAGAACTCTTGCAGGCGAAGTTGCTGGTAGAGATTCGGAGTGAGAAGAAAGGCTGTTTTGAAGAATCGGTCATCCTGCATCCGATAGAGAAGATAGATCATCTAACATACGGAACAATGATAGAGCGACTCTTCAACTATGGCGAAGATATTGCCGGACTGGCAGAGCTGGAAAGCGACTGGGTATTGTGGAAGAATATCGATGTCGTTAATCTGGACTTTGTGGAGAATGGCAAGAAAATAGCTTTCATCTAGAAAAATATTCAAATTATTATAAACCTTTAAAACCATTAGAGTATGAGAAAATTTATTTCATTGGCAGTTGTTGCTCTCTTGGCTTCTTCCATGTCGGCACAAACCATTGCCAACATGAAAGACCTGAATGCCGAGAAGAAATCTGCAGCTATTAATCTAAAGTTGACAGGAACCTTGACAACTACGAAAAATTCAGATTTCCGCCAGCTTCGTGATCTCTGCTGGCAGTTGAGAAATCTGGACCTGAGCGAGGCAACCTGTCCTGTTCTTCCTAAGAATGCATTCCATTCCCGTCATCATCTGCAGCATATCATCTTGCCAAATCAGTTGCAGGAGATAGGTACTCAGGCTTTCTTTGCCTGCGATAACCTGCAGGAAGTGGTGATTCCCAAGTCTGTAACGAAGGTGGGGGCTGCAGCCTTTTCCTGTTGCAAGTCTCTGAAAAACATCACAATCGAAGGCACACCGGAGATAGGAGAGTTCTCTTTTGCCAATCTTGAGGGTGTACAGGTCATCAGGGTAAATTCCCATATTCCACCAAAGGCTGCTGCTACGGCTTTTTCGGGCGTGAACATGCGAGGCGTGAAACTGGTCATGCCAAGAGGCAGCGAGAAGGCTTACCGCAAGGCACAAGGCTGGAAGGCTTTCTTCGGAGAAGTGAAACAGGCTAGGGAAGTATGCAATCCTGAAGCTTGCCTGATTCCTGTACCGATGGATCTGAAGGTGAAGGCAAAGGCTGCACCGTTGCAGGTGACGGGAAACTGGAAGATTGTGGCAGATGAAGGTCTGGCTAATGAGCGTGAACATGCTGACAGAATCCTCAAGGAGAGAAATGCTCAGCAGAAGGGAGCACAGCTGACGATGACCCTTGCCATTGATCCTACTCTTACCGATGCTGAGGCTTATACCCTGGAAGTACAGCAGAAAGGTGTGGTCATCAAGGGAAAGACTGCAGCTGGTGTCTTCTACGGATTGATGACTTTCGACCAGTTGCTTCGTGGCAATGCATCTAAGGTGGGTTGCGATGCCATCCCACAGCTGGCTTTGAAAGACCAGCCACGCACTCATGTAAGAGAGTTGATGGTGGACCCTTGCCGTATCTTTATCCCATACGAAGAGTTGAAGGCTTTCGTTCCTGAGATGGCTCGCTATAAGCTCAATATGCTTCATCTTCATTTGGTGGATGATCAGGCATGGACTATCGAAATCAAGAAATATCCTCGTCTTACCGCTGAGGCTAGCAGCCGATGGGGTATGGACGATATGCTGATGCCTATCAAGGGATATTATACACAGGAGCAGATGCGCGACTTTGTAGCATATTGTGCCAAGTATCATATCCAGGTGGTACCTGAGATTGAGATGCCGGGTCATGAGGTGGCTGCTATCAGCGTATATCCGGAATTGACCTGCCAGGGAGTAAGAAAGCCTATCCGTACTACTTGCGGTGTATCTGACGAATTGCTTTGTGCCGGTAAAGAATTCACTTACGAGTTTCTTGGAAATGTATTCAAGGAGCTTGCCGATGTCTTTCCTTCTGAATACATTCATCTGGGTGGTGACGAGGCTGGTAATCCTGCCCTCGATTGCTGGACCAACTGTCCTAAGTGTCAGGCATTGAAGAAGAAACTCGGTATTACTACTACCGACCGTTCTGAGAACTGGAAGCTGCAGGGCTATCTCTTCGACCGTGTGATAGATCTTCTTCGTACCCAATATCATAAGACTCCGATGTTCTGGTATGAGACCGATTTCAAGAAGATTCAGCCAGGTTGCGTTACCTTTGCATGGCGTGCAGGTCTCACCAAGGAAGCATTGGTGGCAGCGGTGGAGAACAATGCCCGCATCTTGCTTTGTCCAGGTGAACATTGCTATTTCGACTATCCGATGGCCAAGGGCGACATGCCTGAGGTAAACTGGGGAATGCCGGTTACTTCCTTGAAGGCAGCCTACGATCTTGATCCAGCATGGGGAATGGGAGAGGAGTTTGAAAAGAACAACCTCTTTGGTGTAGCCGGAACCTTGTGGAGTGAGTGTATCAATTCTCCTGAGCGCATCTATTATCAGGCTTATCCACGTGCATTGGCTTTGGCAGAAGCCGGATGGAGTCTTCAGAAGAATCGCTCCTGGGAAGGATTCCTCACCCGATTGAAGCCTACGGCAAAGGATATGATGCGAAGAGGCATCACCTTCTCTATGGAGTGGTAAACATCCAGGAAAGAATCAGACGATTATCAGATTGATACCATATAATAAAAGAAAAAGCGTGTAAGTATTGCTACTCACACGCTTTTTTTATTATTATAAACGTAATTACTTCGTTTGCTTTCTCTTAAGAATGCTGTTGCATTCGGGGTTGAATCCCTTATGCGCAAGCACAACCACGGCTTCTGTTCAAAGCCTCGCCATACATTTCCATAGCGGTCATGTAATCTGCAAGAATAGCCTTCAAGGCCTTCTTGATGTTCTTAAACATTGTTTTCATAATCGTTATCCTTTCTTTTTTTTATTAATACTGTGGCATTGCTGCCAATCTTTCTTTTTACCTGAAGTGGCCTTATCTAAGACCCTTCTCAATCTTGTTGTTAACATGTACAGCCTGAGCAATCATGATTGCTACTACTGCGAGAATCATTACTGTTGTCATCATAATTTGTTTCCTTTCGTTCTTTAATGGAGCCTCGTTTCCGGGTCTCCTTTTTTACATTATCCTTATTACAATCTCTCTTTTGCTGGTGCAAAGGTAGTGCCTTTTTTTTGAATTCCTGCCACAAAGTCGTGACAAAATGATGAAAGCAGGGCATTTTTTGACGCATATCAAGCAGCATGGTCTGATGCCTTGATGTACGTCAAGGGGATTTGGCTTGTCATGCCAAATATGTCAGTCTTGTCCGGGTACTTGCTATACTATGATACCAGTGTCAGCAAGTTGAGAACTCTTAGTGGGGCAATATTTTGCCATTCCGAGGCAAATATTATTACTACGTCATGTATTTATTTATGTCAGTGGAAGAAATGGCTATTATACAGAAGTATACGGCGTTTTGGTGAAGGGTAAAAGACGTTTTGTCTTTCAAAAATAAGCTCTCTAATAAAAATTATGTCGGAATTTGCATCTCGTTATTTTTTCGGGCTATTCCTTTGCTCGTATCATTATTTTTTGTATCTTTGCCGAAAGAATTAAAAAGGCAGCAATATGAAATATCCTATCGGCATACAGAGTTTCGAACAAATCATAGAAGATGGCTATGTTTATCTCGATAAGACGGGCTTGGTCTATGATTTGGTTCATAATGGAACAATTTACTTTCTGTGTCGTCCACGACGATTTGGAAAGTCGTTGCTCGTATCTACTTTGAAATGCTATTTCGAGGGTAAGAAGGAGTTGTTCAAGGGGCTTGCCATCGACAAGTTGGAGAAGGAATGGAAGCAATATCCTGTGTTTCATCTCGACTTCAATGGTAATAACTTTACTAATCCTGGAGAACTTGAGGTCATATTAGAAAACTTTGTTGCATCGCAAGAGATGATATATGGTAAAAGTCCTTTCCGGGATTCCTTAGGAGGTCGTTTTGAATATGTATTGAAAGCTGCTCATGAGAAAACAGGACTCCGTGCCGTGGTTTTAATTGATGAGTATGATAAGCCAATATTGGATGTGCTTGATACACAAATCAAAACATCAATAAAGGGTGAAGGACGGCTGTTGGAAGATTGGAATCGTGAGGTCTTGAAAGGTTTCTATAGTGTCTTCAAGGCTGCCGATGCTAATCTACAGTTTGTCTTGCTCACGGGTGTCACCAAGTTCTCGCAGGTAAGCGTGTTCAGTGGTTTCAATCAGCCTAACGACATCAGTATGGACGAGCATTACGAGGCACTTTGTGGTATTACGGAAGATGAATTGTATTCTACCTTTGATGAGCAAATCAAAGCGATGGCTGTGAGATATAAGACCACAGAGGAAGGGATGAAATACAAACTGAAGAGGAAGTTTGATGGTTATCACTTCAGTCCTAATATGCTTGATATCTATAATCCTTTCAGTATCTTGAATGCGCTGAGCAAGAAGATTCTGGCAGATTATTGGTTCCGCACCGGTTCGCCAACCTATCTTGTTCGCTTGTTGTCTCATTTTGATGAGAACATCAATGAGATGGTCAACAGGTTTTATCCTACGAGTAGTTTTATCGACTACAAGGCAGATGTGGAAGCACCGTTGCCAATGATTTATCAGAGTGGTTATCTCACCATTAAAGATTGGAATATGGATACCGATTCCTATCTCCTGGATTTTCCGAATGATGAGGTGCGAAGCGGATTCTTGACGCTGGTCAAAGCAGCAAAGCGAAGGTAGGGTAGATTGTGTGGTAGAGACGCCGAACTATATCTACATCTTCGAATTCAAACGTGATGGTTCGGCAGAGGAAGCCCTGAAGCAGATAGAGGATATGGGCTACGCCAGGGAATATGCTGCAGATGGCAGAAAGATTTATCAGATAGGCTGCAACTTCTCATCGAAGACGGGAACCATTGATGGGTGGAAGGTGGAATAGGTTATCGCAAACGAATACTGCCTTTGTGTAATATTGCACTCTGAAAATATAAAAATAGATAAAGAAGGAGATGGATTATGTCAAAAAAGAAGATTTTCAGATGCCAGGAATGTGGGTACGAGACCGTAATATATGAGGGACGTGGTTTCATGGGGCAGCATATTGAAGCCATGTCTTGTGCAGACTGCAGGAACATAGTACCTCTTGTGGTGGGTGGAGTGATAGGTGATGCTGCACCTAGCTTCAATTCTCTAATGGGAAGACTCTGTCTAAGATGCGGTTCTGACAGGATTCACAAGTGGGATATGCATACATGCCCCAAATGCGGGGGCAGGATGCTGCCTTCTGGCGAAGAAGAGTTCTGGACATAGTATTTTAAACCTGTTTTTCAATCCAAGCCATCATACGGAGTTGGTACGGAGAGGGTACGGAGTTGGTACGGAGCGGGTCTAGCTATGATGTATTGTGGGGGAGATTTGGAAAATCTAAAGTAGTACATGATGGAAAAGATTATTGTTGACGTTGAGTGGTGCGACAGAAATTATGGCGGTTCTCTTGGTAGTAATGTACCAGGAGCGGTGGTTTTTACAGCACCAACCTTTGAAGCTTTGCAAAAAGAAGCAAAGGAAAGTCTGGAGTTTCATGTTGGAGGCCTTGTGGAAAATGGGGAAGATGTTCCTGAATGGCTGAAGAATGGAGATTATGAGTTTGAGTATAATATTATAAGATAAGATCAGTTGTGTGTCTGATTTAGCAAAGAGGGTGTGTCATAAGTAAATGATTCACCCTTTTTTGTTTGTTGGAATGTTACTGATATGTTGTTGGAAAACATAGTATAAGTTGTTAGAAAAGATAGTATATGTTTTTGAGTTAGTTAGTATCTCCGGTCGCACAACAGCTGTTGTGCGCTTGCATATCAGCTGATATGCGCTTGCATAACAGGTGATGTGCATGTGTAGGCCAACTGTTATGCGCCAACTATAATTTAGACTTATGGCACACCCTCTTTATCATTTGGTACATACAGAATGGCATTTCATACAAGGTAGGTTTAGATATTTGGAGGATAGAAGAGTTTGAGGTATATAGGCATCGGAGCCGTCATGAAATAGGAATGTGGAAGTGCTATCTTTTTGGCAGTGGCGCCATCCGATGCCTTTTTCTTATCCTTTTCAGAAAAATGGAGTATTTCCGATAAAAAAGTGGCAAAAAGTTTGGCGGTATCAAGAATATTGCTTACTTTTGCGGTCAGAGTTGGAGCAGATGGAAAAGAACGGCTGCGATGAAGACTCAAATGAATGAGCGTATTGAATGTAAGTCTTGAAATAGAAATGTGGAAATTTCAAAATTCAACTATGACGAACTGCAATACGGCTCACGCTATGGGATTATTGTATCCTTTTCTCTATAAGAGGAAGGTATCGATATACCTTTTGGCGTGGGCTATTGTATGTCGCTAGTTGAAAGGTCTTTCCACAACCTCTATTTCGGCGACAGTACAATAGTCCCACGCCATTTCATATAAATTTAGTTACTAATGCAACTTCTGGGAACAAGTTGAGGATAGAGGTATGCTTATGGTGTTGGAAAAAGATATTATGCCAAGATACAATCCAAACCATTTGGATGATCGTTATTGAATAATCTGATATTGTTGAATTAGTAAAATATTTATTTATGTTACATTTTACGTTTAAAAACGGACAGGCAGGCATAAGCCTATCAGCCCACAACTCTTTTAAGAGCTTTATTATCATGGTGGTTATGCTCGTCATGACCGCAAGCAGTGTATTTGCTGAAGTCATAGATGGATTTCGTTATAAACTGGATACGAAAACGAAGACGGCAACTCTTTTGCCAAGATCGAATGGATATTCAGGCGACATCGTTATACCGGAAAAGATTAAAGGCAATGATGGAGAGTTATATACGGTTGTCGCCTTAGGTGACTGTAGTTTTTCTGGTTGTACTGGTTTAACTTCCATTACTATCCCTTCTTCTGTAACAACATTGGAAGGAAATTCCTTCTCTGGCTGTACAGGCTTAACTTCCATTACTATCCCGTCTTCAGTTACATCAATTGGCGGAAGTTGTTTCGCCCATTGTACAGGCTTAACTTCCATTACTATCCCGTCTTCAGTTACATCAATTGGCGGGAGTTGTTTCTTCTCTTGTATTTAGAGCCTTATAACTAACCATAACTTACCATGACTAACTAACCATAAAGCCTTGATTTTCAATATTCTTTGATTTTTAACACTTTCTGAGTGCTTTTTGGCAGTTCCCGATTTTCCACATATTTTTGCAGCATATTTCTACCGTGGAGAATTTGCGGAGCTTTTATTTTGTCATATCGTGAACGTAGTTGACAAGGGTTTACGAGTGGTTACAATGGAGGACAGATTTGAAGCTGATAGGCAAAAAGCGTTATATCGTGGACTGGGTTAACAAAGGTTGTCAATGGTTCACTTCCGTTTACTCCATCGGTGGAATACTCAAAGTATGTAGAACATAGCAATATCAAAGAGTATGAGACCGACAAGAAAATGTGAATTTTGTGGCAAGACATTCGTGCCAAGGAGCGGTATGCAGAAATACTGTTCCGAGGATTGTCAAGCAGAGGCAAAGCGTCTTAGGAAGAAAAGACAGCAGGACTTGATTAACGGTATTGAGCCAATCATGGATCTGCAACATCAGGAGTATCTTACCTTCTCCAAAGCAGCCATACTGATGGGATGCACCCGACAGTATATCTACAAACTTGTGGCTAACGGCAAGTTGAAGGCATCAAGATTGAGCAGCAGAATGGCATTCGTAAGAAAGGCTGATATAGAGAAGATGTTTGAAGGTAATCCCTACAAGCGTGTGGTTCCTGCCAGCAAGAGCAAGCTCAGTAAAAAGGCAAAAACAGAAAAGCCAACACAAAACCTGGAATCAACAAAAGGGAAAGAGGAGAATGAGGTGCTTGACTATTATTCGGGCGAGGAAGTGATGTCCATTTATAAGGTCAAGAAGTCTTGGCTCTACACCTCCGCTAAGCGTAACCAGATACCGATGTGCCGTATTGCTGGCAAGAACTATTACAGCAAACGGCATATTGATGAATTCTTCGGAACAGCCGTTGACCTCAACAGCATCACGGAATGGGTGACTGCTGATGATGTAGAGGATGCTTTCAGCATGAGCAAGTCGGCACTCAGGGCATACACCTACCGCCATAAGATACCGACCAAGCGAGAATACGGACGTACCTATTATTCCAAGGAGCATCTTGAAGAACTGCGCAGGACTGACCTCATGAGCGATGACAACTATTATACCACCGAACAAGTGCAGCAGTTGTATGGTCTGACAAGTGCCAACATCTGCCATATCGTGAGAGTTCACCATATCAGTAAGGTAAAAGTCGGAGTGAAGAACCTGCTTTTGAGGACGGATGTGGAGCGAGCAATGGCAGAAAGGGCAGCAAAAGGACTGTGATTTCAAATGATTTCATCATTATCCATCAGTTACTATGAATAATTGGAGTCACGGAGATTTCATTCCGTTATTTTGCAGCCGTGAAGAGACACTTCACCACGAATAATCATCAATAATACATATCAGTTATGAGCAACATTTGCAAGACTGTATCATTGCGTACACGCAAAATCAAGGACGGACGCATGCTGTCCTATTATCTTGACTATTATCCAGGCTATCGTGACGAGAGCTCGATGAAAGTCATCCGCCATGAGTCGCTTGGCATCTACATCTATGCCAAGCCGAAGAACCAGACGGAACAGAAGTACAACCTCAACCTTACGGCAAGAGCCGAGGCTATACGCTGCCGTCGTTTTGAGTCTATCGTCAACGAGCGTTACGATTTCTTCGACAAGGAGAAGATGAAAGGAGATTTCCTTGCCTACTTCAAGAGACTGGCAGACAAGAAAAACTCCAAGTGGCAACACGTCTATATGCACTTCCGTACCTTCACGCAAGGCAAGTGTACCTTCGGGGAGATAAACGTGGACTTGTGCAACAGATTTCGTGAGTATCTGCTGACAGCACCACAGGGACTGCATAAGAACAGAAAACTACATATCAACTCAGCTGCCAACTACTGGTCAACTTTCCGTGCATCAATCCATACAGCCTATCGTGACCATAAGATAAAGGAGAACCCGAACGGTTTCTTGGAGCGTATCGAGACAATCCCGACTGACAAGGAGCATCTTTCACAGGACGAGGTTATCCGCTTGGCATCCACACCATGCTCTGCTCCTGCCTTGAAGCGAGCCTTTCTGTTCTCTTGTCTTACGGCATTGAGAAAAAGCGACATCAAGAAGCTCACTTGGGAAGAAATACAGCCATACGGCAGCGATAGTGTAATGTATGTCACCACACGAATGCAGAAGACAAAGGACATCGTGCATAACCCAATCAGTGAGGAAGCCTTGGAACTGATAGGCTATTCACCAGATAAACGTGGCAAGGTATTCCCTGATTTCAAAGACTCCATGACGCAGGCACCATTGAAGAACTGGCTGAAAGATGCAGGGATTACCAAGCATATCTCCTATCATTGCTCACGCCACAGCTTTGCCTGTCTCCAGTTGGACGCAGGAACAAGTATTGCGGTTGTGCAGCGTTATCTCGGTCACAAGAATGTGGCAACAACAGAGGTGTATGCCAAGATTTCCGATGCACAGAAGCGTGCTTCGGTTGGCTGTATCACCTTGAAGAAGTAACCATTTGACAATAACACGTAGAAAAGGACTGTTGGAATGATAGTGTTCCAATAGTCCTTTTCTCATTTTGTTGGTTCTATTTGTGGTTGTGGACAGAACCAATTCGACAAATACATTCCAATTTCTGTTGATATTAAAGAGGAACTGCAAATATCCCTTTTCTTCATCCTTACCTTAGTAGTCAGCAATTAGCCGCAACTGGCACTAACGAGCAGTTTAAAGTATGATTCAGAGTATGATATCATATTAGAACGCTAATAAAGCGTAAAAGAAAGAGTGCCAGAGAACGTAAATGCTGTTTTTACATGCTTCTGCATCTAACTTTGTGGAAGTTTTTGAACGAATAACAATAAAACGAATACAATAATGATAGAAAACAAGACAACTTCAGATTGTACCATCTACGCTTTTGTTGGTACTGCAATTCTCGCCATCTCTCTTGTCGTGGCTATGTATGTAGGCAATGACTTTCACCAAAGTCTGTTTGTCGAGTCAATCATCTTTGTAGGAAGCAACATCCTGCTTTGGGCGATATTCATTTCTATGGTGAATTATCCCTATGAACTGATGACCATTGGCAGCAACAGCAAGACAAAGAAAAACGTTGTAGAAGCAGAGCCAGCAACAGAACAAGAACAGCCAAAGCAAACATTACCAAGAACAGAGTCAGCACAATACAGTCATGAGGACTATGCCAAGTGTGTAGAGGCACAAGAAAAAGAAGCACAGGAGGAAAAGGACAAGCGAACACGAACCGTACTTGACTATGTGCATCGTACCATGTCAAGGTTTCTTTATGAGGAAGATTTGTACAAGGTAATTGAGGCTGTCAAGGAATGGAGCAACGACACCAACTATACCCCGATAGCAATAAACCGCTTCAAGGAAAATGTTGAGAATATCCCTTTAAGGCACTTCGTGTGGAATATCGCAGAACGTTTGGGTAAACGTGATTACACAATGGCTATGCGAATAGCCTTTGTCAAGGCTTTATTTCCAAAGCCGTTTGAAGGCTTGGACTACAGCACATTGAAGAACCTGAAAGCACCATGTTCCAATGATATAATCCCTATTGACGAACCTGTCAATGGTGGATATAAGTTTCATGATGTTACAGAGGAAACTTCCGAATAATCCCCATTGTTAGAGTTATTCCTTCGTGAATGACAAATGACTGTCACGAATCTCAGTAACGGAAGCATCATTCTGTTCCTTTGCACCAGTTATTAACAAAGTATCAGAATGAATAAGGAATTAACTTTCAACGACCTTCCAATGGTCGTTGCCCAGCTTCGGGATGAAGTGGTGGGCATGAAGCAGATGATCATCAGTCTGCAATCACAGAACAAGCCACACAAGGCGAACACGCACATACCCATGAGTGTGGAGGAAGCATCGGCATACCTGAAAATGCCAATGGCAACTCTCTACATGAAACTTGGAAACGGCAGCATTCCTGCCACCAAGCCGGGCAAACGTTATTGCCTCTATCAAGATGAACTTGACAAGTGGCTGGAGACTAACCGCAAGAATCCTGTACCTCTCACGGCAGAGGAGGAGAACGCAGCCATTCTTGCAGGAAACAAGCGCAAGCCGAAACCCTTAAACTGGTAATGTCATGGATGCGCTTGAAATTTGTAACAAGCTACGCTCGGAGGCTTCGGGCGTAGCCTCTTCTGGAATTCCTCGTGACGTATTCCCCCAGAAGATGCAGCAGATGATTCTTGATTTGGCAAGGACGGAGAACTATTCCATTGAGTTTACCGCTACTTCCCTTATATCCGCTATGGCAGCAGCCGTCGGCAACTCCTGCTATATCCGGATTAAAGGCAATTGGATTACTTCACCTATCCTATATGTCATTCTTGTTGGCAGACCAGGAGTCGGCAAGACGCCACCATTGAACTTTGCCTACAAGCCGTTGCACGACATTGATACTGAGGAGCACCATAAGTTCAAGGCTCTAAAGAATGAGTATGCAGCCATTGTGGAGAGAAACAAGGGCAAAAAACGGACGGAATGGGAATCGTTACCTCCTGTACCAGTCCTGCATAAGAATATCATGAATGACTTCACGCCAGAGATTCTGATGCGCAATCACGATGCCAACCTCAGAGGTGTGGCAGTTGTGGTGGATGAGATAATGGGGCTGTTCAACACCATCAACCGATACAACAACAGTTCTTTTGTACAACAGATGCTGTCGGCTCACAATGGCTTGCCAGTAGATGTATCTCGTTGTAATCTTGATTGTCCTTTACGCATTGACTATCCTTGCATACAGATTGTGGGAACTATCCAGACTGGTATTGTGCATGAACTTTATGATATGGGATTCAAGAAGAATGGTTTTCTTGACCGTTTTCTGATCACATGCCCAAAAGGTTTGAAGATTGCTCCTTGGGTTAAGGTTCCAAAACAAGATGCTGCAATCATTGAAAGACCATTCCGTGTATGGAAAGAGATCATAGACAAAGCTGTGGCTCTTCCTTTTACGGAAGGCATCTTCAATGTTCTTGACTTCTCTGATGAAGCCATTGACATATTCTATGATTGGCAGAATGAGGACATAGAACGGCAGAATGCCATTACGGATGAAAAAATGATAGACTCACGTGCTGCAAAAGTTCCTTTGAATACGGCTCGGCTTGCCTTGATATTCCAACTGTTCCGTTGGGCTTGTGATGAGTCTCACAAGGATTTTGTTGATGTGGAGTCCGTGAATGCAGCCATACGGATGAGCGATTACTTTGAGAAGTCATACAAAAGGATGGATGACCTCGTTTTAACCGAGGCTACCGACCCTGTGAAGAAACAGGTACTTGACTCGTTGGGAAACAAGTTTGTAACTGCTGAAGCAGTAAAGGCTGGAGCGGATTTCGGTTTTGCAAGACGTACTGTCATGTATATGCTCAAAGACTTCTGTCAGAGAAACTTTATCATCAAAGACAAGCAAGGCAATTATGAGAAAGTTCAGAAGTAGAACCACCACCTTGCACCGTTTGCACTTTGCACTTCTTGCACTCTTGCACAAAAGATGCTGCATTTTGTGCCAAACAAGTGCAAAAGTGCAGAAAGTGCAAGGTGCAACAAGTGCAGAGCCCTATGAGCGAGTATAGATTCCATATACAGAAATACAAGCTGGGCAACCGATATGCTTGCCCTCAATGTGGGCGTAAGCGTTGCTTTGCAAGATATATTGACGAGGAAGGACAGATCGTATTCCCTGAGAATGTGGGGCGTTGTGACCATGAACAGAGTTGTGGCTACCATTATTCTCCGTCTGATTATTTCAAGGACAATCCCGATGCCAACTGCAATGATGATAGGAGATATAAAACACCAATCAAAGAGTGCAGGAAAGAGAAAACTCTTCCAACTTTCATTGATAGCAAGCTGGTGAAGCAAACACTGCATGGCTATTCTGTCAATCCTTTGTACCGATACATTTCAACGGTCTTTGGCAAAGAGGAGACAGAACGGCTGTTTGCCTTGTACAAGGTCGGCACTTCAAAGAAATGGGGCGGTTCAACTATCTTTTGGCAGATAGATGTCTATGGGAATGTGCGCACTGGCAAGATAATGAAGTATGATGACAAGACAGGACACCGCATCAAGGAACCCCACAGCCTGGTGACTTGGGTACACTCGGAACTGAAACTGCCTGACTTTACACTTCGGCAGTGCTTCTTTGGCGAACATCTGTTGACAGATAAAACCACGACCAAGACAATAGCCATCGTGGAGAGCGAAAAGACAGCCATCATTGCCACCCACTTCATATCTGATTTCGTATGGTTGGCTACTGGAGGCATGAACGGATGTTTCAATAAAGACACTGTCGAAGTCCTAAGCGGTCGGGAGGTTGTTTTGGTTCCAGACCTTGGGGCAACGGATAAGTGGAAAAGCAAACTTCCATTACTGCAATCAATATGCAAGCAAGTTCTTGTCAGCAGTATCTTGGAAGACAATGCCACCGATGAACAGAAAACCAATGGTCTTGACATTGCCGACTTTCTGCTGATGGCTGAGACACCACAAATGATATTGCAACGACTGATAAAGCGGCATCCACCACTCCAACATCTGATAGACAGCCTTGGCTTGGTATTGGTGGAAGAACCATAGCACAATGGATCAAGACAAAGCGAGCACGCTTGCGTGACGGACTTTCACAAAAGTCCTAAACATAATAGGGACTTTTAGATTCACCTGCTGACGCTGTTCACTTAAAAAGTCCTTCTGTTATGCTCAGGCTCCGCCCGAGACCTGTCTCCAATTATACAAGAACTACGTTACAAACTCAAACAAGATTCTTATGGAAAGAAACATACCACGTGCCGCCATCCATGTAGGCACAGACAAGAAATCGTTCTCGTCCCAAGTGGGCAACGAGGCGGAACGCAGAGGTTGGGACGAGAAGCGTTACCAACTAAAAAACGCAGACATAGATAAGAACAACCATTATAACTACTCACGCAAGAGACTCAACTTTGAGATAGTCAAGGGTGGAAAGATAGTGCCTCTTGGTTCCCTGTCGGTGCCGTTGCATGAACGCTTGCAGCATCGACTTGATGAACTTGGCTTCAAGCCGTATATGGATGCCAAGCGTCCCGACCAAGTTTCAAGGAACAGTCCGAACTGCACTGTCGGCATCATCTTCAGTGGTGACCATGATGTGCTTAACAGGCTTGCCTTTGGTGAACAGAAACTCAACACGTCAGATCCAAATGCTGACCACAGCAAGGTTGTATTGCAAAAAGGCATCTATGACTGGGCATTGGACACCTACCGCTTTGCATGTGAGAAATGGGGAGAAGAGAATGTCATCGGCTTTGATGTGCATTGTGACGAGACAAGCATCCATGCCCATGTGCAGACCGTGCCTGTTGAACAAGTAAAGAAACGTGGGCGCATCGGAAGCAAGTACATTCACAAGGATAATCCAGAAAAGGTTCTCTCTACCAAGGAATGGAGAGCACTTCCAAAAGAAGAACGTGACAACTACACAAAATCGGAAGCGGCAAAGGGTGTTGTTGAAAAGGTCTCTTATGCCAAAGTGTGGGGAGAGCGAGCAAAGGACAAATCACAATACCTTTCACAACTGCATACTGACTATTACAACAAGGTAGGGCATAAGTATGGCTTGGCAAGAGGCTTCTCCTATGATGAACTTTCAGAGGAAGAGAAGCGAGGACGCAAGCATAAGAACAAGGTGGTGCTTGAAGCTGAACGTCAGGCGAAAGTCGCTCTTGACAAAGTGGAGAAGTATGCTGTACTTGCCCTGGTCGACAAGAAGGAGCTGACCATTCCTTTTCTCAACATCAAGGCTCCAGTTCAAGAAGCGATGAATGCCGTAAAGAAAGAACTTGCCATCCCGATTCCTACTATTATCGGACAAAAGGCATGGCGTGAGGAGCGTGTGGCTAATATCTACGCTGCAATCAAGGCTCTTGTAGCAGCCATTAATGCAGAACGTGACAAGCAGAATGAAGGTGTACGCAAGACTGTCAACAAGACATATACTTACTATATGCAGAATCTCAATAAGCAGATAGAGGAGAACAAGTTGCTTCGTGCCGAGAATGATGCGCTAAAGACTGAAAACAACAAAGTCAAACAACGCATCTCTCAACTTGACGAGAAGGCTGTGGAGCGAGTGACTACTCAACTTGGTTATGCAAAAGAGGAACTTGCCAGTGCCAAAAGTTATAATACTACACTTATGGAAATGTACAATGATTTGAAGGCTCGTTGGAATGCCATTTGGCAAGAGCCAGAAATGACGGAGGCTTGGAAAAAAGTTGAGATACGCAAGGAACAAGAAGAAACAGCGAAAGCAACGCTGAAAGCCAAAGCCGAACGTGAAAAACAGGCTCAGCAAAATAGATATACTGGTGTGCTTGACAAGTTCATCAGTGAAGGGCATGAAGCGTTATCATCCTTTGCAAAAACAGACAGAGTCAACTTCAACGAGACAGAATCGGCTTCCATATACTATGGCATTATGGCATCTGCTGTAAAGCATAATATTGGATTGGACTCTAAAGCCAGTATAGATTCGGCAGCAAAGAGGTTCTTATCTGATATGTCTTGGCATGGTTTTACAGACTTCAAGCAGGAATGTGTCACCAACTGGACAAAACTCTTCGCTACGAATGAAGTTCAATTCACAGACAACGCCATTGACAACTTTCTCGCTTTTGTTGACCACATGTCATGTAGTGCAGACACATACGTTTCACTCGGTGGCTCCAATGGGTGTGCTGACCAACTTACAAATTGGGACGGAACACAAAAGATAGGATTGGGAGCAATTAATAATAAGCCCTATCGTTCATCACGAAGATAAGTATTGTATAAAAGGTTGTAAAAATCAAGATGTGAGATTATCTAAAGCTTATCTCACATCTTGACTATAAAGGTATATTTTCTTCCTTTTATTCTTCCCCATGGTCTGCCGTCATAGACGCTATGTAGAAGGCATTGGAAGTGACAACAGTTGCATCCTTGCTAATAGGAGCGACGAAATCTATTTGCGTATATCCCAATTCGCTTACACCTGCAACGACTTCCACCTGCTTGAATTGATATTTAAGGTCATTGCCTTCTTTGTGTTTTTTGTCAAGCACGAACACATATTGCTTGCCATTGGCATTTACAATAGCATCGTCAGGCAAGGCTGGCACATTTTGTTTGCCCATACTGATGATGCCTGTCACATACATGCCAGGAATAAGTTCAGCGGTGTTCTTTGCGTCAATACCGACACGTACGGATATAGCCTTGGTGTCAGAATCCATCGAGCGATTGATTTCTCTTACCGTTCCCTTGAAATGAATATTCGGGCTATTGGTGATGACGAAATCTACTTTCTGCCCTTTAGCAACTTGATTGATATTGCGCTCAAATACATTCAAGTTGCAGAACACGGCGGCATTGTTGGCTACTTGCATCAATGATTGTGAACTTTCCGTATAGCTTCCACTCTTTATGCTTATCTTCGTCACGATGCCAGAAATTGGAGCAGAGATAGCTACCTGCCGTATGATTCTGCCTTGTTTCACAAGGTTGGTGTTAATGCCAATTTGACGGAGCTGGTTGTAAAGCCCTGTCTGGCGAGCCTGTGCCATCTCGTATGCTGCTGATGCCTGTTGCAAGGTCTTTTCCACTCCTGCCTTCTGTGAAGCCAATGTATTTTGGCGTAGCAACTCCTGATGTGTTACATTGGTCTCTTTTACAGCAATGAGATAGTCTTTCTGCAATCCTACGATTTCGGTATTCTCTATGTGTGCAACCACTTGACCTGCTTTCACCTGCTGTCCTTCCGTTACATAAATTTTGCGGACAACACCTCCTACGAGAGAAGTCACGTCTGCCATATCCTGTGGGTTGAGCTGAAGTTCGCCATTGGCACGTATCACATTGTTGAGAGAGCGACTCTCAACCTTGCCGAGCGTAATGCCAACCGTCTTTATCTGTTCTTGAGTAAGTTCAATGGTTGCATTGCCTTGCTCCTCTACTTTGTTTTCCTTTACTTCTTCCTGCTTGCCTTTTGTGCATGATGCAAGAAATATGCTGATAACAGCAATGATGATGATATTAAATGTTTTCATTGTTTATTTCCGTTGAGATAATTAATATTGATGATAGCTTGATTATAGTCGTTGACAGCATCTATGTAACGAAGTTGCACATCAAGAGCCGAAGTTAGGTTTTGTATGTATTCCACATACCCCATTTCTCCGTTCTCGTAGTTCGTCTGCGATAGTTTCACCATGAGTGTTGCCTCGGCGTTGCCTTGTCTCTCGTAATAATCAAGCACTTGTTTTGCTCTCATATACTCATTGGTGGTATCACGCATAAGCGTTTTCTGCTGCTGTTCTGCCAATGCACGCTCATTCTGCACCAACTCTACATCACGTTTGGCAGCCTTGACTTTTGACCGGTTACTTTTCCAAAACAGAGGTATGCCGATGCCTACCTCAAATCCCATGAAGTTGCCTTTGGAAAACCTGCTTCTGTCAATATTGTAAGGATTGAATCCTTGGATGACTGCCTGTGTTGTAAAGCCGAGAGTGAAGCTTGGCATATACCCTTGCTTAGCAAGCGAAACACTACGTTCATTGCTTATGAGGCGTGCTTGCATGTTTCGTCCAAGTGGCGTGTCAGCGAAATTAGTTTCCCCAAGATTCGCGTCATGTAGTTTTGCCATTTTCTCGTCCTTTGGTGTGAAGTCTGCATTGGTATTGATGAGCTGTTTCAACTGCAACAGATATTTCTTGCAATCATTCTCAGCTCTTTGCAAACTTATCCGATTCTCATTCAATAATCGTTGCGCATTCATTTGTTCCAGTTGGTTGGTCTCTCCTGATTTGTACTTTGCCGATGCCAGTTGCAGGAAGTGCTGATATACGCTGTCTTGCTTTTGCAATACCTGCAAAGTGCTGTGAGCATGAAGCCACGAATAATAAGCGGAGGTTACATCCCTTACCAGTTGGTTGCCTACTATTGCCACCTGGCTTTGCGCCACGGCAGTCTCAGCTTTCAAGAACTTGTTACGGGCGTTATACACCGTAGGAAAATCAAAGGTTTGGCTTATCGTAATGCCATTGTCTGGACTTCCGCCAGACGTAGGGTCTTGACTGAGCGATATTGAAGTTTTTTCTATGTCAAAAGCCGTACCCTGCAAGTCTTTGGCTTTGCCAACTGCAATTTGCCCATTTCTCATATATAGGCTGTTGTCAAGAGCGAGATCTATGCATTGTTGCAAAGACCAACTCTCATTTTGTGCGTACATGGAGGCGAATGCCATAGACAGTACGCCTAATATAATCAATCTTATTCTTGTCATACGTTTGTTTCTTTTTTCTTGGTGAATGTCTTATAAATAGATGGCAAGACAACAAGTGTCAATATCGTGGCTGTTACCAATCCGCCAATGACCACAGTAGCCAACGGTCGTTGAACCTCAGCACCGTCACCAGTTGACAAGGCCATAGGCATAAAGCCCAAGGACGCTACCAATGCGGTCATGATGACAGGACGAAGACGGAGCATACATCCATCTATCACTCGTTTCTTTACATCCGTCACGCCTTCTTTCTCAAAAGTATTGAACTGTCCTATCAGCACAATTCCGTTCAGTACAGCCACACCAAAGAGGGCAATGAAACCTACACCTGCGGAAATGCTGAAAGGCATACCTCGCAGGCATAAAGCCCACACACCACCAATGGCAGAGAGAGGTATGGCTGAGAATACGAACAAGGTTTCCCTGATATTCTTCAACGTAGCATACAGCAAACCCAAAATGACGAGCAACGCCAAAGGTACTGCCAACATCAAACGATTGGTAGCCTCTTGAAGATTTTGGAATTGACCGCCATAAGTGTAATAATAACCTGCTGGCAGCTTCAGCTCCTTGTCCAAAATCTTCTGTATCTCATCCACAGTGGTCTGTATGTCTCGTCCCCTAACATTGAAACCGACAAATATCCTTCGCTGTCCATCCTCATGTGTAACCTGTGCAGGTGCATCTGTCAGTGTAATCTGTGCCACTTGCTGGAAAGGAATTGTTCCGCCATCGGGCAGAGGAAGGTACAGACTTTCTATAGCTTTTATGTCATTACGTAAGTCCTTGTCCATACGCACCACCAAGTCGAATCGTTTGTCGCCCTCAAACACATATCCCGAGCGGCTTCCTGCAAAAGCAGTTTCAAGCACCTTGTTGGCAGTTCTTATCGGAATGCCATATTTAGCCAGCTGATCTCGGTTGTACTTTACTTGAATCTGCGGCAAACCTTGTACTTTCTCGACAAATGGGTCAGACACCCCGTCAACACGCTTGATGAGAGATGCCACTCGCTTTGCGGATGCTTGCAGAGCATCAAGGTCGTTGCCGTATATCTTAATGGCGACATCCTGCTTGATACCTGTAATCAGTTCGTTGTTTCGCATCTGGATTGGCTGTGTCAATTCGGCTTCCATACCAGGAATCTCTCCCAAGGCTTCTTCCATTTTTTCCATGAGTTCGTCCTTTGTCTTGGCAGATGTCCATTCTGCTTTCGGATAGAGAGCGATAAGCATGTCTGCACGTTCTATAGGCATTGGGTCGGTTGGAATCTCTGAACTACCGATACGAGTTACTACCTGCTTCACCTCCGGGAACTTGGACTTCAATATCTTTTCTGCCTGAGTGCAGGTCTTCACCATCTGCGAGAGTGATGTACCTTGTGCCATGCTGATTTCGGCTGCAAAGTCACCTTCTTCAAGATTCGGGATAAACTCACCGCCCAAACGAGTGAAAGCGAAAAGGCTGATGCCGAACAGCAGCACCATGGAAGCTATGAGCACCTTGCTATGTTGCAGACTTTTGGTGATGATAGGCTTATACCAACTCTGTAACTTGTTTATCAGACGGTCTGACAAATTAGTCTTATGTACGCTTTCCTTGCTAAGGAACAGAGCACTTGCCATTGGTACGTAGGTAAGCGAAAGGATAAACGCTCCAAGGATGGCGAAGAAAATGGTAAGTGCCATCGGACGGAACATCTTTCCTTCTATACCAGCCAATGTAAGTAATGGCAGATATACCGTCATGATAATGATTTCGCCAAAGGCTGCACTCTTACGAATCTTGGAAGCGGAATGATATACCTCCTTGTCCATCTGCTCTTGTGTTAAGCGCAAGCCATGGTATTTGTCACGACTGATACCTATATGGTGGCATACGGCTTCTACGATAATCACAGCGCCATCCACAATCAAGCCAAAATCAATGGCTCCCAAACTCATAAGGTTTCCGCTGACACCAAACAACCGCATCATACCAAAAGCAAACAGCATAGCGAGCGGAATGACGGATGCCACCACCAATCCTGCCCTATAATTACCCAAAAACAGAACGAGTATGAACACAACAATGAGGCCACCCTCGATAAGGTTGCGGGTGATAGTGCCAGTAACACGGTCAACCAACTGAGTACGGTCAATGAATGGTTCTATGACTACACCCTCTGGCAGACTCTTCTGAATCTGCGCAATACGCTCTTTTACGTTCTTAATAACTTGCTGGAAATTTTCACCTTTCAGCATCAGTGAGATACCTGCCACCACTTCACCCTCGCCATTGCGTGTAACTGCACCATAACGTGTGGCATAGCCATATTGTACTTTTGCAATGTCACGTATCAAGATAGGCGTACCATTGATAGTCTTGACAGGGATACGCTCTATGTCTTCGAGTGTTGAAACAAGTCCTAATCCTCTGATAAAATATTGGTTGCTATTTTTCTCTATGTAGCTTCCGCCTGTATTCTCGTTGCCTGCTTCAAGGGCATCGTAAACTTCTGTGACTGTAAGACCAACAGCATTGAGACGGTCGGCATCCACAGCCACTTCATACTGCTTTACATATCCACCCCAGCCGCTGACTTCTGCAACGCCAGGTGTTCCTGACAATTGCTTGCGGACTATCCAGTCTTGGATGGTACGTAAATCTGACAAACTGTATTTGTCCTCATATCCCTTCTTTGCACGAATGGTATAATGGAATATTTCTCCCAAACCAGTAGTGACAGGAGCCATACCTATGGTAGCCTTACCTTGCGGAATAACTTCCTCTGCCTCCTTTAATTGTTGGCTTACCTGCTGCCGAGCCCAATATACATCTGCATCGTCATCAAAAACCAATGTAATGACAGATAAGCCGCTGCTACTGATGCTTCTGCGTTCTTCCACACGTGGAATGTTGGCCAAAGCCATTTCTACTGGAGTGGTTATAAACTGCTCTACCTCTTGCGCTCCCAATGATGGAGCTTGGGTTATCACCTGTACTTGATTATTTGTAATATCAGGTGTAGAGTCAAAAGGCAACTGCGACAACGACCATGTGCCCCATATAATGAGCACCAAGGTCAACATACCTATAGTTACCTTGTTCTTGATTGATAATTGAATTATTTTTTGAAACATTTCTTTATCGTTCTAATTATAATTGTATAGTTAGTGCTAGTCCTCCTTGTTGTCCGTTATAATATGGATAGACAGTGTTTGTTCGCTTGGACTGTTTGTTGTGCATCTTGCGTGAAATCGGATCATATAACTTGTATGCCAATTTCGTACACAGAATACCCAATCCTGCTCCAAATGCCACGTCTCCTATCCAATGCTTGTTATTATACACACGCAATGCTCCTGTGCTTGCAGCTATGACATAACCACCTATACCTATCCACGGTGAAGTATCCTTGTATTCTTGCCACAAGAGTTCTGCCCCCATGAAGGCAACAGTTGTATGCCCAGATGGAAAAGAATTGCGACGTGAGCCATTAGGACGCATCTCTCTTACTGTGTATTTCAAGCCATTTACGGATATAGCCGTCAGCAAACTTGACAACCCCAACAGCATCGTTTGTTCTTTTAGGTTATGACGACTTTTTACTCCGCATAGATTTAATGCCAATACGCTTACAGCTGGCACATACTGTGTATAGTCATCAATCCCTATGGCTATTGGCTTGTGGGTTATAACCTCATGCCCGATAGCATAGTTCAGCATCCTGCCTTTATTCATAACAATAGCCTCTGCAGTTCCATACGACATAAGTGACATTGGTATAATATAAGGCACGACACTTGACCTCTTCATAGAAGTCATGTCTGTGCTATCTTGTGTGAATGTCAAGCTGTCTTTGCTTTGTGCATACGACAAAAGAGGAAAAGCCAGTGCGCCAAGCGCCAGAATTTCCTTAATTGACATTTTGCAATAACTAATGCCTGTGCTCCAAACCCTGAAGCACTTGCAAGTTCATAATAAAAATGATTGATTTGTAACTATACCTTCCATATGAATAGGTATAGTCGCTGTACGTTGCCCCTTAAAAGAACCAACGCTATTAGAAACGATAAAAAGGAGGTGCCCTAAGTCCATTTATCCGCAATAGTTCCACCTTTATAATAATAGGTGTATGAGTATCAAACTCTGTTTTCACAGGTTCTGACACCCAACCCATAATACGAGATAAAGCCCATACTATTGCATGATATAAATAATGTATGTTACTTGTATGTAAAGTCTTTACTGACACAACATCCCAACTGCCTTGTTCGAAGCACTTTGTTCCATCGTCCTTATGTGACGTATGTTTGTCATTGTCAGCGTTGTCGCTATTGCAATGCTCCACAACGGTACATACCGCACTTTCGTGATGATGGTGCGGTATAAATGGCAACGCCAACAATACAATTGTTGTCAAAGCCACAATAGTTATGTAGAGCTTCTGCTTCATTATATTTTCAATTTGGCTGCAAAGGTAGCAAATAAACATTGCAACCGAGTTGCAAAGTTATACGTATGCCATTTTTTTGATGCGAGAACCATACTAAAATCTGTATGACTCCTTTGCTTTTCATACTGCGGTTTCAGTAGAAACACCTCATCCTATCCCTTTTCATTGGTTTTTGGTGTAATCGAAAGTTAAATACGTTAAATATTACCTTTTCGTATCTAAACAGAATCCACACAGTCACTTTTCTACCGTTTAGGGTGTAAAATACTGATAATCAACTAATAATAGATACTCTGGCTGTATTGGCTTAATTTCCATCACCATACCTTCTAATGTCACTTCATTGGGGGATAATTGTTTCTCTGGCTGTACTGGCTTAACTTCTCTCACCATTCCATCTTCTGTAACATCGTTGGGGCGTGAATGCTTCTCTGGCTGTATAGGCTTAACTTCCCTCACCATTCCTTCATCTGTAATATCTTTAGGAGATGGCTGCTTCTTAGAATGTAGCCGTTTAACTTCCCTTATCCTCTCTTCTTCTGCTTCTTCATTGGGACGTGAATGCTTCTCTGGCTGTAGCTGTTTGACCTCTCTTATTATCCCATCTTCTGTAACATCATTGGGGGAACTTTGCTTCGCTAATTGTAAAGATTTGACTTCCCTCACCGTTCCTTCATCTGTCACTTCATTGGGATATGCATGTTTTAAAGATTGTTTAAATCTAGAAACAGTTTGTTTCAAAGGTAAACTGCCTTATTATCCTTCAGATGATTATACTACTATGGGGTTATCGAAGTTTTGTGAAATAAAAGTTCCTGCAGAGTATCTTCAAGAATATATGGAAGCTTTTGAATATGTGTTTAGGTATATATCAGCATGGAATTCAAACGAATCTGGTGATGACGATAAGCCTGTTACCCCATGTGCTACTCCATCTGTATCTTATGAGTCGGGGAAATTAAAGTTCTCTTGCGAAACTGTAGGGGCTGAGTATCATTATACGATTTCTGATACAGATATAGCATCTGATGCTTATAGCAAGGACGGTAATGTATCTCTTTCAGCAGCTTATGACATATCTGTATATGCAACAGCTGATGGCTATTCAGCATCCGAAAAGGCTAAGGCAACACTATATTGGGTCAATGCCAACCTGGAGAATACAACCAACATCTACCAGGCTAGAACCCGTGGCGTTGTGGCTTCCGCTCATGATGGCATCGTCTGCATTTCGGGTCTTGATAATGGCGAGGTGGTTAAGTTCTATGCAGCTGATGGCAAGCTTATCGGCTCATCTTCTGCCGTGGACGGTACCGCATCCTGCGCTGTATCAGAAACTATGGTTATTGCAAAATTTGGTGATAATGCAATCAAGGTTGCAGTAAAATAAACAATTGTAGATAAAAAAAGAGTTTGATGCACAGGAAACGGTGCGTCAAACTCTTTTTTAGAATATCCTTGTTTTTATAAGTAACATATAGCTAAACATAAGATAAGTATAGCTACAGCTACAGACGTAGCACATCCATTTCTTGGATTCTGAGGTCTCCCATTATCATCAAGATAGGTCGTTCCATTATCTCCAAATTTATATCGGCGTGTATCAAATGCCCAACTTAATAATACCGATATACCAGTCTTTTCTAAATATTCTTTCTTTTCTGTGAATTTCTTATAGTCTGCAATAGTTGATTTGGCAAGTCGTGTTCTTGTATCTTCAAATAATTTACGAGCATATTTTTCTTCATTTTCGAAGAATTTGATAAGTACAGCTTTTCCGTATATATCAATACAATCAGTTTGGCTGTCTATGTGAGGGACAAGCTTAAAAACACAGAATATTCGATGCCCTTCTGTGAATTCTCTGATATCATCATCAAAGTCAAAACTGTTAGGACATCCCACAAGTGAATCGTCTTCTCGATAAATGCCATATTTATTGACACTTTCCAAGTGAACAACATCAGCATAACCGCTAAACACCCCAGCTTGCCATTTCTTTCTGTCAAAGTACCAATCTGCATCCTCAATTCTTATAGTGAGGGTATCATAAGTTTTCTTCCCGGTTTTGTCGCTTTGTGGAAATTTATAGAATTCGTCATACCTGAAAACTGTATTGCCTTCTTCTTCATTGGCATTATCTTCATCTTTCAACTGGGATTCACTAAGTAAATGAGAATCTTTTTCGAAATGAGTAATTTCGATCAAAGCATCATGACCCACATTTTCAGTAATACTATTGATCATTTCTGTAGCATATTCTATATCATCCTCGAAAAACTTAAGGATAGTAGCATATGCCTGGTTCCGAACTTTACCATCCTTAGATGTGAATGGTGTTATTGCGATTACACAGTCCAGTTCTTTCCCTTTGCAAAAATGGTTAACATAATCTTGCAACTCTTTTTGAACATATCCCAAAAGTTGTCCATCAGATTTATAGAAACCAATAGCATTAGAATCATATGGATTGCTTGGCTCTGGCTTAATACTACCAGTAAAAACTCCCCAATAGCTTGTTTCTGGTTTTGTGTGAAAATTTATGCCAGCCACTTTGATTCTTAAAGTGTCTTTTTCAATGCTTCCTTGCTTCTCACTTACTGGAAGCCAATGCTTTGCAATATCAAAATTTATATCATTCATATCCATCTTATTTCTATTCTATTTTTTAAGCCCTTGAGCAACATATATAGTTTGGGATTTTGCCATATTTAAATCCTCCTATGATTAATGATTATGATTCTGTTGCAAATGTACGATTAAAAAATGAAACATCAAAGCTTTTGATCGTTTTTTTCAAAAAGGGATAATAAAAATCTATTATCCAACATCCTGCCTAGAATATAATTTAAGGCACGATTGCCAGAAATTCCTGCCTTTACCATTCGAATTCGTTTTGGAAATCGGCCATCATTTCTAGAAAGTCAACAGCGTTGCCTGTTCTTGCATATTCTTCTTCACGAGCTAAGACATGATTCACCAACTCGTCATTATTGCATGATGTCATAAAAGGATATTCTCCGGATTCGTTATGAGCCTCTGTTTCATAATCGTGACGATAGGCAACTGTAGGTTCTTGAACAGTACAGCTATCCTCGAAAAAGCGTTGGGCTTTATCGTTTAATCGTTCTTTTGAGTTTGACATTATTTTAGTCATATAATAATCCTCCTTAATTTTTGATACTCTAATTTGTTGCAAAATTACGATTAATATTTGAAAGTACCAAAGTTTTAAAATGATATTTTGTGGGGAGATTTGCAAAAACATGGCAAAAAGTTTGGAAGATACCAGATATTTTCTTATATTTGCACTGTTTAAAGATAGGTGTTATGAGAACAGTTCAAGATTATATAGCAATAATTAGGCAAAATAGTTCCAAGATTACTAAAGATTTTGGAATCAAGACCTTGCGCATTTTTGGTTCCGTATCACGAAATGAGCAAACAGAGCAAAGCGATTTGGATATTTGTGTAGAAACAGAAACTCCTAATCCATTTTTATTGGCCGACTTGAAAGAGTTTTTAGAGGGCTTGTTCAAGTGCTCAGTTGATGTAGTGCGTATTCACAAAAACATGAATCCTTTCTTTAAATCAAGAATTGAACGGGATGGAATCTATGCAATTCGATAAATATGTAGCATTGGATATACTTAATAGAGTACATATTTCTATTGAGCATATAGAAGAGCGTTCACAACCTGTTGGCTAAACGTCTGTATGGTAAGCTGTTTGCAGATAAAGGCTATATCTCGCAAAAACTCTTCGATTCACTTTTTGAGGAAGGCATCCAGTTGGTAACAGTATTACCCTTTGTTGATTCTTTCCACCAATTCATCTGGTGTAAGTATCTCCATCTTAGAGAAGCCAAACCACTTTTTGCCTAAGTCCTTAATGGATGCACCTATGTGATATACATCATCGTCTATACAAAGGAAGCGGTCATGTGATAAACGGAATGTTTCAACATCAATCGGTGCATATTGAGCATTATGACGGTCTATGTCGAGTTGGAACTGACGGCTTATCTGCTGAGTGTAGATGATTGCAGACACGTTATTATCTCTTTTATCGAGCAATGTCAGTACAGTCTCGTCAACATAGTTGTCGATAAGGACAATACGTTTCTTCGCACTCTTAATCAAGTCGGACACGAAAGTATAGGCATCATAAACTTGCCCATTGTAGAACACACCTTGTTTCGGTTTTGCATTGCCTTCGTCCAATCTGCGAAACACTTCTTCTATACGTTTGTCGGATTCTTGCAAGTGTTGTTGCATTTCCAATTGATGGTATTCCATAGTTGAGAGACGCTGAAACACTTGGGCATTGTTCTGTAGAAAGTGACGCATTGAAGTGAAAGCTAGCATTATTCGAATATTCACCTCAATCGCAGTGTCTGAACGTAAAACACTACTAAGCATAGCGACTCCGTTTTCAGTAAATACGTAAGGCATGTATTTCAAATGTTGTCCGCGTCCTTCGTTTAAGGTCGCAATTTGCGACCTTAAACATTCTTCCTTGGTCAATTGATACATGAAATCTTCTGGAAATCGTTTAATATTACGTTTTACTTGCTCATTAAGACGCTTTGTTTCAACGCCATAAAGTGTGGCAAGGTCACGGTCAAGCATAACTTGTTGTCCTCTAATGATTTTTATTAGAGGCTCTATATTGTCAACACCAACCAACTGGTCACTTTTTGTGGTCAGTTCGCTGCTCTCCTTTTTTTCTATTTTATCTGTCATATTTATATTCATTTTTCCAAAATCACAAATTGTGACTTTGAACATTACCATATTTAACAGCATTCAAAGGTAGTGCTTTTAGCCTTTAAGACACTATTGCTATTGCACAACCCCTTTTTTTGAAAAGAACGTAAAATTAATAGTTTTATTGCTGCGATTGTACTTTTATTAATCGAGGTGGTTAAGTTCTATGCAGCTGATGGCAAGCTTATCGGCTCATCTTCTGCCGTGGACGGTACCGCATCCTGCGCTGTATCAGAAACTATGGTTATTGCAAAATTTGGTGATAATGCAATCAAGGTTGCAGTAAAATAAACTATTGTAGATAAAAAATAAAGAGTTTGATGCACTGAAAATGTGCGTCAAACTCTTTTTCCCGAATATCCTTGTTTTTATAAGCAGCATACAGCTAAAAATAAGATAAGTATAGCTACAGCTACAGACGTAGCACATTCATTTCTTGGATTCTGAGGTCTACCATTGTCATCAAGATAGGTCGTTCCATTATCTCCAAATTTATATCGGCGTGTATCAAATGCCCAACTTAATAATACCGAAATACCAGTCTTTTCTAAATATTCTTTCTTTTCTGTGAATTTCTTGTAGTCAGCAATAGTTGATTTGGCAAGTCGTGTTCTTGTATCTTCAAATAGTTTCGAAAAAGCGTTGGGCTTTATCGTTTAGTTGTTCTTTTGAGTTTGACATTATTTTAGGCATATTGTAATCCTCCTTAATTTTTGTTACTTTAATTTGATGCTAAAATACGATTAATATTTGAAATCACCAAAGTTTTGTGCAGGTTTCTTCCTCCTTTGAATCTATCATGCAAAATAACGACAGGTAAACCAAGGATATATGAAAATAAAATTGTATCTTTGCACCAAGTTATATTTAAATAGGTAGCAATATGAAATATCCTATAGGAATACAAGACTTCGAAAGAATCATAGAGGATGGCTATGTTTATCTGGACAAGACAGGCTTGGTCTATGATTTGGTTCATAATGGAACAATTTACTTTCTGTGTCGTCCTAGACGATTCGGAAAGTCGTTGCTCGTATCTACCCTGAAGTGTTATTTCGAGGGCAAGAAGGAGTTGTTCAAGGGCCTTGCCATCGATAAACTAGAGAAAGATTGGAAGCAATATCCTGTGTTGCATCTCTCTTTTGGTGGACAAAACTTTGTAGAGCCTTATGCGTTAGACAAAGTGTTGGAGGAGTTTGTTGCCATGGCAGAACGTATCTATGGACGTGAGGAGTTGGCCGAGACTTTAGGCAGCCGCTTTAAGGCAGTGTTAGGGAATGCTCATAAGAAAACAGGAATGAGAGCTGTCGTACTCATTGATGAGTATGACAAGCCTTTGCTTGATGTGATGGATATGGATATTTCTGTGCAGAATGAATATGGAAAGATGACTTTGGAGGATTATAATCGCAATCTGCTCAAAGGCGTTTATTCTGTGTTCAAGGAAGCGGATGATGACCTGCAGTTTGTTTTGCTCACGGGTGTCACCAAGTTCTCACAGGTGAGCGTGTTCAGTGGCTTCAATCAGCCTAACGACATCAGTATGGACGAGCATTATGAGGCATTTGTGGTATTACGGAAGAGGAATTGTATTCTACCTTTGATGAGCAAATCAAAGCGATGGCTGTGAGATATATTAATGACGCAGATGGAACAACTATCGTACAACATATTTATACCAACAAAAAGAGGGTGTGTCATAAACTTATGACGCACCCTCTTTCTGATATTTCTTAAGATGATGCTGGGCATCATTTATTAATCTTAGCCTAGCATTAGAAATTCCTGCAGATTATAGAAATTCCAGAATCTTATCGATAAGCTTTTCTACTTTAGAAGAATCGGTAGCCTCATCTAACTTCTGGTTTATCTTTTCTTCTATTTTCTTGCCTACCTTGTCTGCTGCTTTATCCATGGCCTGGTTTGCCTTGTCTTCCAGTCTTTTCTGAACCTTGGCACCAAAACCTTCATCATCAGAAGTATCATCGGAAGAACTGGTGCTTTCATCGTTGGTTCCATCAATGGAAGAGGTGTCGTCGGATGAGGAAGAGTTCATTTCTTCCAGCTGCAGATTGTCGGCACCTTCCAGCGCCTTTACCATATCATCGGCATTCATGGTGTAAACTGTGCCAAGAATACCGAAGCTGACGGTGTGCTGCTTGCCATTAAACTCTACGGTACCTTTAGAGCATACGATGTAGTTGTGGTATTCGAAGAGCTGGTTCATGGCTTCATCCATGACGCTGCCCGCCATCATCTTGGCAACCGAGCGGAGGGCTTGAGTGAAGAAATTGTTGTCAGAAGTACTTGTTGCCTTTTCGATGGCTTTGCCTACTTCTGTGCGAACCTTCTCCTTGTGGGCATCAGCTCCTGGATTGGAAACAGCGAAAACGGCTATGATGAAGACAATCAAGCCGATAATCAGCTTTATTGCCATATGGGTCTTTCGTTTCTTTGGTTGCTGCTGGAAGTTGGCATTCATGGCTGCTCCCTGTTGGAAACCTTGCAGGTAAGCCTGTTGCTGAGCCTGCTGATATGCCTGTTGCTGAGCCTGCTCAGAAGTTTGCTGCTGAGGCTCTTGGTTTTCCTGCTGGTTCGTGGCGTTTGTCTTGTTGGCTTCAACAGCCTCCAGTACAGTTCTCAATTCTTCAACTTTCCAAGCCGGTGTCCAATCTGCCATTCCCTGCTTCCAGACTAATGTTTCAGGGCTGATGGCTTTCTGGACAAGCTGGTCCTGACTGAAAGGACCTGCTTGCTGACCGTTATTATCTATGATAAAATATTCCATCTTTGTTTTTTGATTTTTGTACATTGAACTTAATGAAGCGGTCTAACCTGTGGTCAAACCGTTTCATGTTAATGTGTAGCTTTCCACCAACCGGTCTTCTCTCTTCCCTTGATAGCTACGCTGTTCTGGCTAGGGTCGGAGACGGAAAGACCGCAATAGTTCTTCACCTTGAAGGTCTTGCCATAAAAACTCATTAAGGCAGTATAGGCTTCATCCGTATGTTCCGCTGCCTTGATGGTGAGCTTTAATTGTGATGTGAACTCATCTTTCAGATAGCCGCTAGGGTAGAGGCTGTCTACGTAAACCGAGAGATCGTAGAAGAGATTTGGCGAGAAACCATCCAGAGGCTGAATAGAGTCGAGTGGCACTGTCGAAGCCAATGTATACTTGCTGTTGATCTCTTTCATGATGCTTGCCAGTTTGTCTATCTGTCGGCAGTCAATAGCCGCCATGTTGCAGTAAGGTACAGTGGAATTCTTATAGAAGTTGACGACGCCTGATACTGCGCTGGAATAGTTTGGCACAGATGAGCAGAGATAGCTCCATATAGTCTTGTATGGGATGCCTTCGCCCATCACTTCGCTGCTGGAACTGATCAGGAAGTTGGTTACATCCTTCAGTTCGTAAGCAGTCTCTACATTGCCCATGTAGCAGGCATCAAAGAGGATGAATTGCATCTTGAGTCCGCTGAGTTTGATGCCTTCGGCTAAGGTGGTGACATCGATGGCATTGTCTGCCTGACTTACGCTTCCAAAGAAGCGGGTGACAGGTTTGTTGGGATCATTGCCAAACTGGATGCCGCTAAAACTGTTGGAAGGAGCATTGGATACAGCATTTTCATCATTTCCATCATTTCCATTTCTGATGGAACCGCCTTTTGGTCGTGCCTTATATGGATAATTCACCCAGTCGTTGGCGTAAGTCCATCCGCAACCATGTGCTCCGATAATCAAGGAGTAGTTGAGGGATTCTGCGTTTTGTCTTACATCGTTCAGCAAGTCAGCGAATCCTTCAGCTGTGCAATGACTGTGGCCTTCGTATTTCTTGATAGGAATACGGTTCACGGTCTTGGTTGTTGCGTCATACTGAAGATCGTAGAGTGTGCTCTGATTGTATTTTTCGGTGAAGAAAACCAAAACTCTTGTATTGGTAAGTCCCTTCTTGTCAACAATGCCAGCGCACATACTGTCTACATTATTTTTCAATTCACTATATAGACCCGATGAGCCCGTATCGCCTGTCCATGGAAAGAAGACGAAAATAGTCTGCTTGTTGACAGTTTCCACATCAACGGCTTCATCGCTACAACTGGTGAAAGTCATAGCAAGCGAAAACAAACATATAAATAAGGTGAAAAGCTTCTTGATCATGTTTCTCTTAAAATATGAAATGTTAAGCGTGAAATGCTAAGTTCAAACACTTAACATTCAACGCTTAACATGACAAATATAATATTATTACTTCTTCTTCTTGAGTTCCTCGATGGTTGCCTTGAGGGCAGCGATCTTCTCTACAGAGTCGCTTTCCTTCTTGCGCTCCAGGGCAACTACCTTCTCAGGAGCGTGAGCTACGAAGTTCTCATTGCTGAGCTTCTTGCGTACACCCATCAGGAAGCCCTCCAGGTGCTTGAGCTGAGCCTCTGCCTTCTCAATCTCGGCTGCTACGTCGATGAGGTCGCCCAATGGAACGGCAAACTCGTCGGTACCTACCATGAAGCTTGATGCATCGGCACTCTTCTCTGCGATGACCTCAATCTTGTCGAGGTTGGCCATCTTCAGAGTTACGTCGTTGTAAGCCTCGAAATCGTTCTTGCCTACTACCTGGAGAGACAACTGCTCCTTCTGGGCAATGTTCTTCTGGTTGCGAACGGTACGAACGCCGGCAATAATCTGCTTCACAGCCTCGATATCTGCTGCCAACTTCTGCTCCTCAGCTGTAGGTGCAGGAATCTCCAGCTTCTCGCGCATGATGCTCTCGCCATCCTTGCGGTCGTAGATGTGCTGCCACAATTCCTCGGTGATGAATGGCATGAATGGATGCAACATCTTCAGGAGGGCATCGAAGAAACGGAGGGTAGCGTCGTAGCTCTTCTGGTCGATAGGCTGGCCGTAAGCAGGCTTCACCATCTCCAGGTACCAAGATGAGAACTCATCCCAGAACAGCTTATATACAGTCATCAAAGCCTCAGAGATACGGTAGTCCTTGAACTGCTTCTGCATCTCTTCGTTCACCTCCTTGAGTTTGGCATCAAACCACTTCACGGCGATTTCTGCACTCTTAGGCTGCTCGATATCTGCAGTCTCCCAACCCTTCACGAGGCGGAAGGCATTCCAGATCTTATTGTTGAAGTTACGTCCCTGCTCGCAAAGGCTCTCGTCGAAGAGGATGTCGTTGCCGGCTGGAGCACTGAGCATCATACCCATACGAACACCGTCGGCACCAAACTTATCGATCAAATCCAATGGGTCTGGTGAGTTACCGAGACTCTTGCTCATCTTGCGGCCGAGCTTATCGCGAACGATACCTGTGAAATATACGTGCTTGAATGGCATCTTGCCACGATACTCGTAGCCAGCCATGATCATACGTGCTACCCAGAAGAAGATGATATCCGGACCAGTTACGAGGTCGGAAGTAGGGTAGTAGTAGTTGATCTCCTCGTTGTCAGGATTCTCGATGCCATCAAACAGAGAGATAGGCCACAACCATGAAGAGAACCAAGTGTCGAGGCAGTCGCTCTCCTGCTCAAGATCCTCAGCCTTGATGCTGGCATTCTTCTCCTGAGCAAGCTTCAGCGCTTCCTCTGCAGTCTCTGCTACCACGAAATCCTTCTTGCCGGCATTGTCGAAGTAGTAAGCTGGGATGCGGTGACCCCACCAGAGCTGACGGCTGATACACCAGTCCTTGATGTTCTCCAACCAGTGGCGATAGGTGTTCTTGTACTTCTTAGGATAGAACTCGATGTCATCGTCCATTACTGGAGGGAGGGCGATGTCAGCAAAGTGCTGCATCTTGAGGAACCACTGTGTAGAGAGCTTTGGCTCGATAGGCACATTGGTGCGCTCAGAGAAGCCCACCTTATTATTATAGTCCTCAATCTTCTCCATCAGGCCGGCATTCTGAAGGTCGATGGAAATCTGCTTGCGCACGTCCATGCGGTCCATACCTACATAGAGACCTGCTGCCTCGCTGATGGTACCATTGTCGTTGAAGATGTCGATGGTTTCCAAACCATGCTTCAAACCGAGGGCGTGGTCGTTGATATCATGAGCTGGAGTTACCTTCAAGCAACCGGTACCGAACTCGATATCTACGTATGTATCCTCGATGACAGGAATCTCGCGGTTTACGAGAGGCACGATAACGTGCTTACCCTTCAACCAGGTATTCTTCTTATCCTCTGGGTTGATACACATGGCAGAGTCGCCCATGATGGTCTCAGGACGGGTGGTTGCTACTACTGCATAGTATCCCTTCTCATCCTTGTGAATCACGTTCTCCTCGTCCACCTGCTGGCAGTCCTGCTCTACTACATAATACTTCAGATGGTAGAGCTTAGAGTGCTCATCCTTGTAGATAACCTCCTCGTCAGAGAGTGCAGTCTGAGCCTTAGGGTCCCAGTTAACCATGCGCACGCCACGATAGATGAGGCCCTTCTGGTAAAGGTCGCAGAATACGTGGATGACGGCACGGGAACGGGTCTCGTCCATGGTGAATGCTGTGCGGTCCCAGTCGCAGCTGGCACCGAGCTTGCGGAGCTGCTTGAGGATGATGCCACCGTGCTCGTGAGTCCAGTCCCAAGCGTGCTTGAGGAACTCCTCGCGGGTAAGGTCGGTCTTCTTGATACCCTGCTGGGCGAGGCGGTTAACCACCTTAGCCTCGGTAGCGATACTGGCGTGGTCGGTTCCAGGTACCCAACAAGCGTTCTTGCCCTCCATGCGAGCACGGCGAACGAGAATATCCTGGATAGTATTGTTGAGCATGTGTCCCATGTGGAGCACACCCGTTACGTTTGGTGGAGGGATCACCACTGTATAAGGTTCACGACCATCTGGCTTAGAGCTGAAAAGCTTGTTGTCGAGCCAGTACTGATACCATTTACTTTCCACTGCTTGTGGATCGTACTTACTTGCTAATTCCATTCTTAATATGTCTTTTTAATTTTCTAATCTTTTTATCTTCGAAAACTGCCCCAAAAGTTACCGCAAACAATCAATTATACGATAAAATATGCAAGTTTCCTTAAAAATACGGTGCAAAGATACTACTTTTTGAGCGAAAATCATTATCTTTGCATGAAAAAATTGCAGAATGGCTAGTCAGATACCATATTTAGACGTACAAAACCTCACCAAACGATTTGGTGCGCAGGTTCTTTTTGATAAGATTTCCTTCTCTATCGCTGAAGGACAGAAGGTGGGACTCGTGGCACGTAATGGCACGGGAAAGTCTACCTTGATGTCTGTTCTGATGAATAAGGAGGGACATGAAAGCGGTGATATCATCTATCGTCGCGATTTGAAGATTGGATATTTGGAGCAGTCTCCTCAATTCGATCCGGAGGAGAGTGTGCTCGATGCATGTTTCAATCATGAGGGAGACCCGGAGAAGGTGCTCCGTGCCAAGCAGATCCTGACCCAGCTACATATTACCAATATGGAGCAGCCGATGGGGCAGCTTAGCGGAGGACAGCAGAAACGTGTTGCCCTGGCTAATGTGCTGATAGAGGAGCCCGATTTCCTGATGCTCGATGAGCCTACCAACCACCTTGACCTGGAAATGATAGAATGGCTGGAGGGATACTTGAACAGAGGAAACAAGACCATCTTCATGGTTACTCACGACCGTTTCTTCCTGGACAAGGTGTGCAATACCATCCTGGAACTTGACGATAAGACCATCTATACCTATAGAGGCAATTATGCTTACTATCTGGAGAAACGTCAGGAACGCATGGATAATCTCCGGGCAGAAATTCAGCATTCCAAGAATCTCTATCGCAGAGAGTTAGACTGGATGCGCCGCCAGCCTCAGGCTCGTGGTCATAAGGCAAAGTATCGTGAAGATGCCTTTTATGAACTGGAGAAGGTAGCTAAGCAGCGTATCGAAGACCGACAGGTGCGTCTGAAGGCTTCTACCGTATATATCGGTTCCAAGATATTTGAATGTCAGTATGTAAGCAAGGCTTTCGATGACCGTGGTAAGAAGAAGGTGATACTCGATAACTTCTATTACAACTTTGCCCGATTCGAGAAGATGGGTATCGTGGGTAATAACGGAACGGGTAAGTCTACCTTCATCAAGATGCTCTTGGGTGAAGTTCAGCCGGACAGCGGTAAGTTTGACATCGGTGAGACGGTTCGCTTCGGTTATTTCTCGCAGGAGGGATTGAAGTTCAAGGAAGACCAGAAGGTGATTGAGGTCATTACTGAGATTGCCGATTATATCGACTTGGGTAATGGCAAGCACATGACGGCTTCGCAGTTCCTGCAGTTCTTCCTCTTTACTCCAGAAGAGCAGCACAACTACGTATATAAGTTGAGTGGAGGCGAGAAGCGTAAGCTCTATCTCTGTACGGTGCTGATGAGGAATCCTAACTTCCTGGTTCTCGATGAGCCTACCAACGACCTTGATATCCAGACACTCCAGGTACTGGAGGAATACTTGCAGGATTTCGCCGGTTGCGTTATCGTAGTAAGTCACGACCGCTATTTCATGGACAAGGTAGTGGATCATCTTCTGGTGTTCAAGGGCGAGGGCGAGATACAGGATTTCCCTGGCAACTATACCCAATACCGTGACTGGAGCCGATTGCAGGAGAAGGATGAGGCAGAGAAAGCTGCGGCTAAAACTGCCAGCAATAATGCTGCAGTCAATGATGGCGCCGGCACAGCCAAGCGTGACGCCAACTTTGAGAACAAGCGCAAGATGAGCTACAAGGAGAAGCGTGAATATGAACAGCTGACCCAGGAAATTGATAAGCTTACCGAAGAGCAGAAAAAATTGGAAGAGGCCCTTTGCAGCGGAACGCTTTCGGTAGATGAACTGACGGAAAAGAGCAAGCGACTGCCGGAAATCAAGGATGAACTTGATGAGAAGGAAATGAGATGGCTGGAATTGTCAGAGATGCTATAGACTTTGAACTTTGAACATTGAACTTTGAGGTTTGAACATTGAACTTTTGATTAGTTCGTTTGCTGACATTTAGTGATTAACATAATAATAGAAAACATAACGATGGAAATTAAGAAATCTGAATTTACAATATCTGCTCCACGAGTGAGCATGTGTCCAAAGGATAATAAGGCTGAGTACGCCTTTATCGGTCGAAGCAATGTGGGTAAGTCTAGTCTTATCAATATGCTTTGCAATCATAAAGGTTTAGCTAAAACTTCAGCCACACCGGGTAAGACGTTGCTGATCAATCACTTCATTATCAATAATGAATGGTATCTGGTTGACCTTCCCGGCTATGGATTTGCCAAGCGCTCCAAGACTGTCCAGAAGCAGTTGGAGCAGATGATCAGCAGCTATATCCTTCAGCGCCCTCAGTTGGCAAACGTCTTTGTTCTTATCGACGTACGCCATGACCAGCAGAAGATTGACCGTGAATTCGTAGACTGGTTGGGCGAAAGCAATGTGCCATTCTGTATCGTTTTCACCAAGGCAGATAAGTTGGGACCGGTAAAGGCTCGTATGAATGCCGAGAAATGGATGCATGCATTGGAAGATCGCTGGGAAGAGCTTCCTCCTTATTTCATTACAAGTAGTGAGAAAAAGATGGGACGTGACGAAGTGCTCGATTATATTGACGAGATCAACAAGTCGCTTGCTGGAGAATAAAAATCATCGAAACGTATGAAACAGATCAATTGGGGATTTATCGGCTGCGGAGAAGTAACCGAAAAGAAGAGCGGACCGGCCTTCAATGAGGTGGAAGGTTCGCAGGTTGTGGCAGTGATGAGCCGTAGCGAGAACAAGGCTCGTAGTTATGCTGAGCGTCATCATATCCGTAAATGGTATACGGATGCCCAGGAATTGATAGATGACCCTGATGTAAATGCCATCTATATCGCTACTCCACCATCGTCTCATGCCACCTTTGCCATCATGGCAATGCGTGCAGGCAAGCCTGTTTATATAGAAAAGCCTTTGGCAGCAAGCTATAACGACTGTATCCGTATCAATCGTATCAGTGAGCAGACCGGTGTTCCTTGCTTTGTGGCTTATTACCGTCGTTATCTTCCATATTTCCAGAAAGTGAAGGAGATCATTGAAAACGGTACCATTGGTAAGGTAATCAATGTTCAGATAAGGTTCTCTGTGCCTCCTCGTGACCTTGACTATAAAAACGAAAAGGAATTGCCTTGGAGGTTGCAGCCGGATATTGCGGGTGGAGGTTATTTCTATGATTTGGCCCCACACCAGATTGATTTGTTGCAGAATATTTTCGGTGTTATCACCCGTGCACATGGTTATCCTGCCAATCGTGCTCATCTCTACAAGGCAGAGGATACCGTTTCAGCTTGTTTCTTCTTCGAAAATGGGGTTACGGGCAGTGGAAGCTGGTGCTTTGTGGGACATGAGAGTGCAAAGGAAGACCGTATCGAGATTATCGGTGATAAGGGCTCCTTGTCTTTTTCGGTATTTACATATGAACCTATTGTTCTCATCACCAGTGAAGGAAAACAGAGTATTACCGTACCAAATCCTTCCTATGTGCAATTGCCGATGATCAAGCATGTCATAGAGCATTTGCAGGGCATCGGGCATTGCGACTGTACGAGTATCTCGGCTACACCGGTTAACTGGGTGCTAGACCGTGTTTTGTGGAAGAATTAGACTTAAAATAAAAAAGTCTCTGTATGAGAAAAATTTGTTTTTTGTGGATGATGTTAGCCTTTTTTCTGCTGCCTGTAGGGGCAGCAGAAGAGGAATCTTTGTCTACAAAAGACAATGAAAAGAGGGTGGAGGTGACGGACACCCTTTTTGTACGCCATCTTTTCAATTCTACCATGTTTAAGCACAACTCCACGGATAGCCTGATAAGAGCCCGTCATAAGCGGACTTTCTTTCATCAGGTGGGCAACGTCTTTACCCGCTTTTTCCGGGAATTCAATACCACCGATTCTTCCTATATCGAAGACCAGCATTACAACTATACAGTAATGCTGCAGAATACGAATACCTACGAGATTTATACCTTGCGCAACAAGGAGGGACAGAGCATTACCTTTGCCCCTGACCCTTCCTGGCGATTAGGTCCGTATCTGGGATGGCGATGGGTATTCCTGGGTTATACTTTCGACTTGAAGCATATCAATGCCAATAACAGTCATACGAATAAAAAGGAGTTTGACTTGAGTCTCTACAGCAGTCTGCTGGGTGTTGATCTCTTCTGGCGTCAGACAGGTAATGATTATCATGTCAAGCGCATGAATCTGGGAGAACATATCAACTGTAATGCGATGAGAAAGGCGCCTTTCGGGGGATTTAAATCGAGTATCAAGGGGCTCAACCTTTACTATATCTTTAATCATCGAAGATTCTCTTATCCAGCTGCTTATGCACAGAGTACCGTACAGCGCAGAAGTGCCGGCTCCATGCTCCTGGGCATCGGATATACCCAACACAAACTGGAAGTGGATTGGGACAAGTTCACCCAGCTTGTTGATGATCGCTTGAACCAGGGTGTTCCTCCTGGAGAGCAGGCTAAGATAGACAGTAGCCTGATGTTTTCGCAGGTGAAGTATAGTGATATCAATGTAAGTTGTGGCTATGCTTATAACTGGGTGTTCGCCAAGAATTGGCTTTTCAATGCCTCGCTCTCGGTGGGGCTTGCCTACAACCAGTCTACCTCGGATACCGAAAGTGAACATTTCGACATCATGAACTTCCGTTTCAGGAATGTCAACTTGGATGGTATAGGAAGATTTGGAGTAGTATGGAACAATACCCGATGGTATGCGGGCATGAGTACTATCATCCATTCTTATAATTATAGAAAATCTCAGTTTTCTACCAATAATTCCTTCGGTTCTGTCAATCTGTATTTCGGAGTTAATTTTGGAAGAAAACGTAATCATTAAAACTGTAGGAAAATGAAAATTCTAAAGAGAATATCTGTATTAGTTTTGGCTGTCTTGTCGTTGATGCCATCTATGGCAAAGAGTGGTGTTGTGTATCAGCGCCAGGACAGTATTCGTATCGTCAACTTGTTGAAGCAGGCAAAAGCCTTGAAGACGAAACCTGCCAACTGGATGTTGTGGTTTGGCAAGCAGTTTGTGGGGATTCCATACGTTGGAGGTACCTTGGATAGGACAAAGGAAGAGGTTCTCATCGTGAATACACGTGAACTCGACTGTACCACCTATGTAGAGATGGTGACAGCCCTGACGATGTGCGCCCAGAAGCATGAAACCTCCTTTGCTTCCTTCTGCGAACATTTGAAGCACGTGAGATATGTAGGCGGGGAAGTATCTTATGTGAAGCGCCAGCATTATTTTACCATTTGGATGGACGATAATGAAAAGGAGGGTATTGTCAGAAACATCGCTCCTAATCCGCCATTTACTGCCGTCCAGACCGTCAATGTCAACTGGATGTCTACTCATACATCGAGCTATAAGATGCTTTCTGCTCATCCTGAGTGGAAAGCAGGCATTCGCCAGTTGGAGAAGAGCGTAAACGGGAAAAAATACCGTTATGTTCCCAAATCGACCATTGCCAATAACCAGATATTCAGAAAGGCTATTCATGACGGTGACATCATCGTGATTGTTACCAACAAGAAAGGATTGGACACCACGCATATTGGTCTGGCTTCCTGGCACAGGGACGGACTCCACCTGCTCAATGCGAGCAGTATACATAAAAAAGTAATAGACGAACCGATGACACTGTATACCTATATGAAGAAACATCCGGTGCAGATTGGCATCAGGGTATGTAGGGTGCTGTAATTTGGCACGCTATTTGTATAAGCCATAGCAAACATAAAAAATAAAGTAATAACATTAAAAGATATAATAACTATGGCACAGAAAGGTAATATCGGTGTAACGACAGAGAACATTTTCCCTGTCATCAAGAAATTCTTATATTCAGATCATGACATCTTCCTCCGTGAGATGGTTTCCAACGCTGTGGATGCTACACAGAAGTTGAAGACTCTTGCTGCCCAGGGCGACTTCAAGGGTGAGATAGGTGACACTACCGTTCGCATTTCTCTCGACGAGAAGGCTGGTACCCTCACTATCAGCGACCGTGGTATCGGTATGACAGAGGAGGAAATCGATAAATATATCAACCAGATTGCATTCTCTGGTGTAACAGACTTCCTCGACAAGTATAAGGAGAATGCCAATGCCATCATCGGTCACTTCGGTCTCGGTTTCTATTCTTCTTTCATGGTAGCCAGCAAGGTGGAAATCATCACCAAGAGCTACAAAGAGGGTAGCAAGGCTGTAAAGTGGAGCTGCGACGGTTCACCAGCTTTCGAAATTGAGGACGCTGACAAGGCTGACCGCGGTTCAGATATCGTTCTCCATATCGCTGACGACTGCAAGGAATTTCTCCAGAAGAGCAAGATTGAGGAACTCCTGAACAAGTACTGCAAGTTTATGGCAGTGCCTGTAGCTTTCGGCAAGAAGACTGAGTGGAAGGACGGCAAGAACGTGGAGACAGACGAGGATAACATTATTAATAATGTAGAGCCTCTCTGGACCAAGACTCCTAGCACCTTGAAGGATGAGGACTACAAGAAGTTCTATCATACTCTCTATCCAATGCAGGACGATCCATTGTTCTGGATTCACCTGAACGTAGATTTCCCATTCAACCTGACGGGTATTCTCTACTTCCCACGCATCAAGAACAGCATCGACATGCAGCGCAACAAGATTCAGCTGTATTGCAACCAGGTATTCGTAACAGACCAGGTAGAGGGCATCGTTCCTGAGTTCCTGACCCTGTTGCATGGTGTTATCGACTCACCGGATATCCCATTGAACGTGAGCCGCAGCTACTTGCAGAGCGACAGCAACGTGAAGAAGATTTCTACCTACATCACCAAGAAGGTGGCAGACCGCTTGAACTCTATCTTCAAGGAGAACCGTAAGGAATTCGAGGAGAAGTGGGATGACCTCAAACTCTTCATCAACTACGGTATGCTTTCACAGGATGACTTCTACGACCGCGCCAAGGACTTCGCTCTCCTGAAGGATGTGGAGGGTAAGTACTTCACTTACGAGGAGTACAAGACACTCATCAAGGATAACCAGACCGATAAGGATGGCAACCTGGTATATCTCTATGCCAACAACAAGGAGGAGCAGTACTCTTACATCGAGGCTGCCAAGCAGAAGGGTTACTCAGTGCTTCTGATGGAAGGTCAGCTGGATACCCCAATGGTGAATATGCTGGAGCAGAAGTTGGAGAAGAGCCGCTTCACCCGTGTGGATGCGGATATCATTGACCGACTCATCGTAAAGGAAGATGCCAAGAAGACAGATTTGACAAAAGACCAGTCTGACAACTTGACAGAAGTATTCCGTTCTCAGATGCCTAAGCTCGACAAGGCAGAGTTCTTTGTAGAGATTCAGGCTTTGGGCGAGCAGAACCAGCCAGTGCTCATCACCCAGAATGAGTACATGCGCCGCATGAAGGCGATGAGCCAGTTCCAGACAGGCATGAACTTCTACGGTCAGATGCCAGACAGCTACAACATCGTGTTGAACTCCGACCATGCTTTGGTGAAGAAGGTATTGGAGGATGCTGAGGCTAATACAGCAGATGCATTGAAGCCAATCCTTGCTGAAATCAAGGGTCAGGAGGCTCGTCTTGCAGTACTTCATCAGGAGCAGGGCAAGAAGAAGCCAGAGGAGATTACCCAGGAAGAGAAGGATGATGTTCACAATACAGAGAAGGCTATCAGCGATGAGAAGGCAAAGCGCAATGATATCATCTCGGGTTATGCCAAGAACAACAACATTGTTCATCAGCTTATCGACCTCGCCCTGTTGCAGAACGGTATGCTGAAGGGTGCTTCTCTTGATGCTTTCCTGAAGAGAAGTGTGGATATGATCAAGTAATTGGGGCTTTATTAAAGTGTATATTACTTTACGAAATGTAACATTGAAGGTTACAAATTGTTTCTAGATATGTGCTAAATGTTTCAAAGCAGACATTTAGCACATTTTTTTATCTCATTTCTTTGGTGATGCTATCTGTTTTTCGTACCTTTGCAATACAATTAATGTAAAAACATAATAATCAAAACCACCATCATGGAACAGAACATTGAATCTAAGCACAGCATCATTGCTGAATACTATACAGAGTGCTACGCCGAATTGAAAGGTTTTGTAGCTTCTCGCTTGCTGGGGGATGAAAAAGCCGAGCAGGCAGAAGATATCGTGCAGAATGTTTTCGTGCGCTTGTTGAAGATGGATTGTATGATTACACGTATTACTTTACCTTGTCTGGTATATACTATAGCACGCAATCTTATTCTGGATTATTGGCGTCACAGGCACTGTCTGGAAAAATATGAGTATGTGGTCCGGAATACTGATTGGCAGAACAGGTATGTAGATGATGTTGCTACCATCTATTCTGCCCATGAGATTCAGGCGAAACTGGAAAATGGTATTGCACAACTTTCAGAGAAGCAAAGTAGTGTCTATAGGTTAAACCTGGAAGGAATGACAGTGAAGGACATTGCTCTCCACCTGAACATCAAATATAAGTGTGCAGAGCATTATTTAGGTAATGCGCGTAAGAGTGTGCGAAGATACGTAAAAGAGGAAATGGCTTCTTAGTTTTTATATGTGTGTAAGAAAGAAATATGTGTATAAGATAGAAAATATGTGTGTAAAATAGAAAAAGGTGTCAGCAATCTCGTCAGAGAATGGCTGGCACCTTTTTGGTTAGTTTTGCTTGAAGGCGACAACATGAGTCAGCGCCTTGTCCATATAGAATGTCTGTGTGAGCTCTTGCTGTTTGCCATCTTTGTCGGTCAGCTTATAAGTGGCCCTTATATATAATAAGGTGTCGGTAATGGCATTGTCATTATAGCTGATGTCTTTCTTGATGTATGGCAAAGTGCTCATCTCCTTGCGCATTGATTTTACTTTATCTATGTCAATCATGGCAGTAGGAGTGAGATTGCTGAATCGCTCATAGCTGCAGTCGTTGTCCGTGGCAAGGTTCTCATTCAGGAAATCCTTGACCAGTGACTTGGCCTTGTACTGGTCTCCACAGGAGGTGAGAGCCAATACGAAGCCCAATGTCAATACATATAATATCTTTTTCATATCCTGAGAATGTGGGAAATGAAACAATATCTGTTGTTATTTAACGCTGCGCAGAATGTCCAGCAAGTGATCCCATACCATCTGGACGGTAGGAATCAGAAGAGCCTCGTCTGGAGTGTGGACATTGCGAAGAGTAGGACCGAAGCTTACCATGTCGAGGTCTGGGTAACGCTCAGAGAAGAGACCGCACTCCAGACCGGCATGGATGCCCTTTACCAATGGCTTCTTGCCGAAGAGCTTTTCGTAACTCTTCACGGTGATGTCGGTCAGCTTGCTGTTGGCACGCATCTTCCATGCTGGGTATTTTCCGCCAACGTTTACCTCGGCTCCAGCCAGGAGGAATGCTGCCTTTACAGTGTTGGTCATATTATCCAGGTTGCTCATCACGTTACTGCGCTGAGAAGCCACGATGTGGATGCTGTTCCCGTCGGTAGCAACGCTTGCCACATTGCTGGAAGTCTCTACCATCTCGGCGAGTGCCTCGTCCTGACAGTTGGTAAGAGGACCATTGTCTACAGCCTGCAAAGCCATGATGAACTTGTCTGCAACGGTCTTCTCGATGACAGGAGCAGCATCGGCAGAACCCATGTTGAACTGCATAGACTGTTCTGTAACATGGAATTCATCCTCTACTTCAGAAGCGAAGATGTTCCAATCAGCACGTACCTGCTCTTTAGCTTCATTCTTGACAGCGAAGACAATCTTGCCGTCACGAGGGATGGCATTGTGCATCTTTCCGCTGTTGAAGCTAACCAGACGGAGTTCACCACCCAGCTTCTCATTCTCCAGGAAGAGGAAACGTGCAAGCAACTTGATGGCATTGGCGCGCTTCTTGTTGATGTCATCGCCTGAGTGACCACCGTTGAGACCCTTCAGGGCAGCCTCCATGAAGAAATAACCTGCAGGAGCCTCCTCACGGTTGAAGTGGAAGGTAGCCTTGGTAGTCTGACCGCCTGCACATGATACGAAAATCTGTCCCTCATCCTCTGAATCGAGGTTGATGAGCATCTTGCCGGTCATGAAACCAGCCTTCATGCCAACGGCACCTGTCAATCCTGTTTCCTCATCACGGGTGAAGACGCACTCGATAGGACCATGCTCGATATCGTCGGCAGCGAGGATGGCAAGTTCGATGGCACAGCCGATACCGTCGTCAGCACCGAGGGTAGTACCCTTTGCCTTCAGCCATTCACCGTCTACGTAGGTCTGGATGGCATCCTTATGGAAGTCGAACTCTACGTCTACCAATTTATCGCAAACCATATCCATGTGGCTCTGGAGGATGATGGTATCAGCGTTCTCATATCCTGGAGTTGCAGCCTTGCGAATGAGAACGTTTCCTGTTTCGTCGACCAGAGTCTCGAGCTGATGGCTTTTGCCGAATTCCTTCAAGTACTCAATCATGTTTTCCTCATGCTTGGAAGGGCGAGGTATTTCGTTGATTTTAGCGAACTGCTCAAACACGAGAGCAGGTTTTAATTCTTTTTTTTCCATTTATTGATATATTTATGTTATTTTGTTTTGAATTTTCTATTATTTCTTTATTTTATTTTGAGTTTTCCTCGAAAAATCGTACCTTTGCAACGCGAAGTGCACTAAGGCACTGCAAAGGTAATAAAAATGGTAAAATTAATGTTATTAAGTCTGTTAATAATTGCTATAGCAATGGCATTATTTAGCGTGAAATTGATTTTCAAAAAGAATGGTAAGTTCTCTTCCCAGCATGTTCACGATAATCCGGGCTTGCGCAAGATGGGCATCCACTGTGTGGTAGATCAGGATCGAGAGGCGCGTGAAGCCAATAAGGCTTATTAGAAATATGAATGAATAGAATTTACCGGGAGTAAGAAATTAATAAGTAGAAATATAAATTATAAAATACTAGAAAATGAAAAAGAACATTTTGAGTTCAGTGGCTATTGCTGCTGTTGCTGCTTTGTCATTGGCATCTTGCAACAAGTCACAGCCTCAGGTTGAGGCTAAGTCAGAGACTAAGGCTTCTACGGGGTTGAAGGTTGCATACGTTGAGGTTGACTCAATCATGACTCAGTATACCTTTGCTAAGGAGTATTCTTCTATCTTGGAGAAGAAGGGTCAGAATATTCAGGCTACTATCGCACAGAAGGGGCAGCAGTTGCAGGCTGCTGCTGCTAATTTCCAGCAGAAGATTCAGCAGAACGCATATACTCGTGAGCAGGCTGAGGCTATTCAGGCTGGTCTTCAGAAGCAGAACAATGACCTTCAGGGATTGCAGCAGCGTTTGAGCAATGAGTTTGCTGCTGAGCAGGACAAGTATAACAAGGCTCTCCACGACAGCATTGCCAACTATCTCAATAGATATAACAAGGAAAAGAAGTATAGCATCATCTTCTCTAAGAGTGGTGATAACCTGCTCTATGCTGATAAGGTTTTGGATATTACCAACGAGGTGATTGCTGGCTTGAACAAGGCTTACAAGGGTAAGTTGAAGGGTGCAGAGAAAACTCCTGCTAAAAAATAAACAATATGCTTCGTAACGAAAGATATAATTTTATATTGAATCACTTCAGAGATGCGCTGCCGAATGTGACTACCGAGTTGCAATTCGGTAGCGCATTTCAGCTTCTGGTGGCTACCTTGCTTTCGGCCCAATGTACCGATAAGCGTATCAATATGGTTACTCCGGCTCTTTTTGCCCGTTATCCCGATGCTCTGCACATGGCGCAGGCGAGTGAGGAGGATATTTATGAACTGATCAGTTCCGTCAGCTATCCCAATGCCAAGGCAAAGCATCTTGCCCAGATGTCCCGTCAATTGGTGGAGATGTTTGGGGGCGAAGTGCCTGAGGCGACTGATGATCTGGTGAAGTTGGCTGGAGTGGGGCGCAAGACTGCGAACGTGATTCGTGCCGTATGGTTCGGCTATGCTACGATGGCGGTGGATACGCATGTCTATCGTGTGAGCCATCGTATGGGATTGGTGCCCCGCACGGCAGATACGCCTCGCAAGGTAGAGGATTATCTGATGAAGCATATTCCTGCAGAGGATATTCCGAATGCTCATCATTGGATTCTGCTGCATGGCAGATATATCTGCAAGAGTGCCAAGCCGCTTTGTGATAAATGCTTTTTCAATGAGCATTGCCCTAAACTATTAAAGGACAGTAAACTTTAGGTAATAATTAGTTATTAGTTAGTAGTGATTAGTTTGTTAATCACTAATCACTACTAACTAATAACTAATTAAAGTTTTATGGTTTTATTCATCAGATAGTTATCCAGGATAACCATGGCTGCCATTGCCTCTACTACTGGTACGGCTCTTGGCAATACGCATGGATCATGTCGGCCGCGGGCTGTAAGCTTGGTTGGATTTCCTTCCAAATCCACAGTGTCCTGTTTCATCAATAGGGTGGCTACAGGCTTGAATGCTACCCGGAAATAGATATCCTGACCATTGCTCAAACCGCCCTGGATACCTCCGCTATGATTGCTTCTGGTCGTGATGCGGGCTGCAACATCCTGGTTGATGGATTTATCTGCAGCCTGATTTGTATTTTCATCCTTCGGAACAAACACATCATTCTGTTCGCTTCCACGGGCGGTAACGCCAGCAAATCCCTCTCCATATTCAAAACCCTTCACGGCATTGATGCCGAGCATGGCTGCACCCAGTTGTGCATGGAGCTTGTCGAATTCCGGTTCACCCAGTCCCGCAGGGCATCCCTTGATTACGCATGTGATGATGCCTCCAATGGTATCACCGTCGGCTTTAACCTGGGCAATGAGGTCTTCCATCTCCTTGGCTTTAGCCTGGTCCGGACAACGTACCGGATTGTCTTCGATGGTGTTGAGGTCATACTGATGGTAATCTTTCTCCAAAGCGATGTTTCCCACCTGCGATGTGTAGGCAGTGATGCTGATGCCCAGCTGGCGGAGTGCCAACTTGGCAAGGGCGCCACCCACGCAGCGTGAGATGGTGATGCGGGCAGATGAGCGTCCGCCTCCACGATGGTCTCTGATGCCATACTTCTCGTTGTAGGTGAAGTCGGCATGTGATGGGCGAAACAGACAGCGCATGTTCTCATAGTCTTGAGAATGCTGGTTCTGGTTTCGTACTTCAAAGCCGATAGGTGTTCCCGTTGACTTTCCCTCGAAGACACCACTTAGAAATTCCACCTTGTCTGCTTCCTTTCGGGCAGTAGTAATGTGACTTTGTCCAGGGCGTCGACGATTCAGTTCGCTCTGGATAAAGTCCATGTCTATGTCAATGCCAGCAGGGAAACCGTCGATGACGCCTCCTACAGCTATGCCGTGACTCTCTCCGAAAGTGGTGAGAGTGAAAAGATTGCCAAATGTATTCCTCATTGTCCTATGTATGATATAGAGGCTCGTTCTTCCCATGATGATAGGGTAGGTAAGCCTCATGAGTTGATATGAAGAGCGGCTATCCCAATTTTGCTTGAGACAGCCGCTATAGTTTATTCTCAAATATTACTTGTTGCAATCGCAGCCGCCTTCGCAGTTGCCGTCCTTGCAGTCGCCACCACAGTTGTCGCAACCGCCACCGCAACCACCAGCTTCACCGCTGATCATCTGAGCCATCTTAGCGATTTCCTCAGCTGTTGCTTCACGGCTTTCCAATACCTGACCGCAGAAGTTGAGCTTCAAACCTGCCAATGGATGGTTGAGGTCGCATGTAACCTTCTCGTCGGTGATATTCTTAACGACAGCATTGAAGTGGTTGCCGTCCTCGTTCTGCAATGGGATGATGGCACCAACCTGTACGTGCTGAGCATCAAACTGGCCATTGACTGTAAAGATCTGCTTGTCGAGATCGAGTACGCGCTCGTCATAGTGGAGGCCATAAGCCTGCTCTGGCTCCAGCTCAAAGTCGAACTCCTCGCCCTTTTCAAGATTTACCATCTTCTCTTCGAATGCTGGCAATGTTACGCCCATGCCGCTGATGAAGATGAAAGGACGCTCGTCTGTTGTACGCTCGATGAGCATTTCTTCACCGTTATCACCTTTAGTTACATCGTAGAGTGCATAAGACACTACAATAAATTTGTTCTTGTTGTTTGATTCCATTATTATTTATGTTTTTATTTTATCTTGTTTTGATACTATTACCTATTTTATATATATAGGCAATATGATTTTATTTTTTCTTATTCATGCGTTGGCGTCTTTGAATGCTGACGCTTTTCACCATTTCCATGCGCTCCAGATAGATAGGACGCCATTTGTCTATGATGTCTTGCAGGCTCTTGCTTTTCTGGGATAGTTCTGCATATTCGTCGCTTTCTGTCTGATTTGCCTTTTTCAGTTCAAGCATGCGGGCGATGAAATGCTTCTGCTGTTCTTCGGCAGCCTTCAGTTGGTTGCCAAGTTTTTCCAAGCTCTCCATAAATGCCAGAGCCTTGTCTATGTGAGTCTGTTGTTCCATTTATTCTTTATTTGTTGCTTAACTTCTGCAAAGGTACAAATAAATATTGGGATATGGAAGAGAAATCAAGGAAATTTTCCTCTCCACCTTAATTATTTTGAGCCATCTTACAATTTGTTAGCTAAAATCTGTAAAAAATTACTTTCTGCTCCTGGTTTTAGACTGCTCTTGTTGATTTATGTCAAATAATAAACGGATTTTTGAAAAAAAACAAATAAATGTTTGCGCACACAGCAGAAAGTTCGTATCTTTGCAGCGTCTTAAAGAAATAAGACTATAGGATAATGTTTAACAAGAGTTCTCTGGAAACGGAGCAATTAGGATATCTGCTCCATGAGACTCGTAAAGTAAAGAAAGGTAAAAAGATTATGAAGAAGATTATGATTTTAGCAGTAGCATTGTTGAGTATGACAACTACTTTTGCAGCAGAAGAGGCTACAAACGCAACAGCAGCTTACAACATGAACATCAAGATGGGTAGCTTGGCTGATGCATTGTCACTTAATATCGATCAGGTTGATGCTGTTTCTGACGTTCACAAGAACTTCACAGCAGACATGATGAATGCTGCTTCTGCATCTAAGGAGGATCGTGCAGCTATGATTGACAAGGCTGTCATCAAGGATTTGAAGTACATGCACAGCATCCTCAACAATACACAGTATCGCAAGTACGTGATGCTTTTGAATGCTACACTCACCAACCGTGGTTTGAAGTAATCACGCAGGTGTAGATTCAAGAATCAAAATAGATTGAGAGAGAGATTTTAATAGAAACTGCAGGTTGGATTTCATATCTGACTTGCAGTTTTTTTATTGTCTGCGTTTGAAAACTCTGGGTTTTTCCGGGATATCTCTGTGAAATAAATCCGTATCTCTGTGTTTTTCACTCCGTATCTCTGTGATATAAATTCATATCTCTGTGTATTCTATTCAGAAATACGCAGTTTTCTTGTCCTGATCCTGTATATTCCGGAAACTATCGTATGTTTATCTTTTTTCAGATACCTACTATTAGGTAATCGTGAAAACCCCCATTTTTAGGTATTGCACATTCAGAGAAAAAGTAGTACCTTTGCAAACGAAAACAAGAAGATGTTTGAAACTTAAGATATATTCGGTTTATTGTGACTTTTAGATAGAATAGTTACTTATCAGAAAAATAAGAATCTTGTTCGCTAATAGAAATAATTCATAATGTTTTTGTACAATATGTAGAAAGGGCTGCCTGTGAAGGTAGCCCTTTTCTGCTTTTGTCCTATTTTACATATCTCAGTATCTCCTTGCTTTTTCTGCTTTTTTTTGCCGGAAGGGGCATGAAGCCCTCGGTAAGTCCGGTTTTCTCTGTCATCGCCTGGAATACTGCTGCCGCATAGCCGGAAAGCTTCAGCGTCTGCAATTCCTCATTGATGGCATCCTCATCATAATTATCGGCATATAATAAGGTATGCAGGCTGTCCAGATAGTTCTGTGGAATGTTCTGGTGAGGCATACGACTCTTTATCTGCAGGATTTGAGCGATGATAGGTTCCTTGGTCTGTGCTGCAATCATTTCTGCCTTGTGCTGTTCAAAACCGGAAAGGGTAGAGATGTTGGTGTCTGCCCAGTTGTCCAGCATGGCGCCTTCTGATGTGAGATGACTGTAACCGAAATATCTGATCAGGGCGATGTTCTTGTTCCAACCCAGCTGGGCGAGATAGTTCTTCTCCATCGGTGTTGTGGCGATGACGAGATCAGCTTTTTGATACATCGTCTTCTGATACACGAGCGACTGGAGGCTGCGCTTGAGGTGAGGATTCTTCCGGTTTCGTTCAGAGATGTCTCCGAGTGGACACACCATGTATGGAATGCCCATCTTGCGTGATTTTCCGGCAAGCTGTGCTCCCTGCATGGTCCATGCTCCCAATATCATAACGATGTCGGCATCTGCCAGATTGTGGGTGATGTCGAGCTTTTTGCCAAGTGCTTCAATGTATGGGAGGTACATTTTCAGCGTCTTCTTCTGTTTAGCTATATACAAATATACTTTCATGGTTGTGTCTTTTAAAAATCCTTTAATCCAGATTTTTCCTCTTGTAATCTATTTCCCGAAATCTATTTCTCCGGTATCTTACAGCTTATGGCTGGTGAAGTCATTCTTGTCTGCACGCCAATATCTTATCTTGTTGGCGAGGTTTCTCCAGATGATTCCATATTCATAGAACGGCAACTTGATGATGTTCATCTCATCGTCGAAGTGCCTGATGGCCTTGATGGCAATGATCATGCGGAGCAGGAAGAGCAACAGGAGAGCGAAGCCGGCTATTCCCGTTAAGAGCCAATCCTGCGTGATGATGGCGAAAGCTAATACTGCAATAGAAGCAATGAGGCTGAGATGAGGGAAGAGATGATCGAAGAACATCAGAGTACGCATCGATTTCGCCCTATCTAAACTCTTTCGTGATGACAGGTGATAGAGGTGGGCGTTGTGCCATGACTTGTTGGTTGGTTCGTCACGGACCAGCCAGGCATCGCTATCCAATACTACAGCTGTTTCTCCCAGTTGTCCATACTTGTTGACAAGGAAATCATATTCTCCACGTACATACTCCAGGTTGCCCTGGTAGCCTTGTTCCTGCATGAACTGGCTCTTGCGGAAAGCTACGTTTGGCATGTGGCTGCGATAGCCATAAGAGTGCTGGGCACGTCTTAACAGATAGAATGCCTTGCGTATGCTGTCGAAGCGGCGGACTCCTTTGGTTTCTTCATCCAGTTCTACATAGCCCAGGACCAGATTGCATGATTGACAGAAGTGTTGAGACATGGCTGTCAGCCAATTGTCGTTCTTTGGCTTGCAGTTTGGCTCGGTGAGGATAATCCATTCATACTTGGCTGCTTTTACACCGAGCGTAATCTGCAATTTCTTGCGGCTCATATAGCGGGAACTCTCAGGAATGTATGTATAATACAGATGAGGATTCTCTGCAGACAAGCGCTTGAGATAGTCCTGGGTTTCTGCATCTGTGCTTTGGCAGACTACGATGACCTGATAATCGGCAGCGTATTGCTGCTTGAGGAACAGCGGGAGGTTGCGTTCCAGTTCGGGCAGATTATCATGAGCGGTAATAATTACTGTTATCGGTTCTTTGGATACCGGAGTATCTTCCTCATTTTCCTCTGTTTTAGGAAAACGCAGCGAGCGCAGGAATGGGTTTATCAGCGATCCGAGAATCGCCAATAAAACCACTGCTGCGCCAGCTATAATAGTTGTTAAACTAATTGTCATCATTTCTTTTTCTCGTATTTCTTATGCTTTTGCCCTTCTGGGGGCATACGGCATTTGACTTTAAAAGTCTTCAGTGATGTAACCCTTTGGCAACTGACGGCAATTGTACTGACTCGCCATAATCTCACCGTAAGCGCCGGCAGAGCGGAGAGCGATGAGGTCGCCGCGATGGGTCTTGTTCAAGTCGGTTGCCTTAGCGAATACATCGCTTGATTCACAGATAGGGCCTACCACATCGTATGTCTCCATAGGTTCATCGCTGGAGATATTCTCGATTTTGTGATATGCCTGATAGAGGGCAGGGCGAATCAAATCGGTCATTCCGGCATCAACGATGGCGAACTGCTTGGCTGTACCCTGTTTGATGTAGAGGGTCTTGGTGATGAGGCTTCCCATCTGACCTACTACGGCACGACCTAACTCGAAGTGGAGTTTCTGACCATCACGCAACTTCAACTTCTTGGCGTATGTATCAAAGTAATCCTTGAAGTCAGGGATTGGTACACGGTTAGGGTGGTTATAATCGATGCCCAGGCCACCACCTACGTTGATGTTCTTAACCACGATATGATGAGCTTCCAGCTGGTTCTGCAACTCGTTGATTCGGTTGCAGAGAGCCTCGAAGTCACCCATGTCAAGTATCTGACTACCAATGTGGAAGTGAAGTCCCAGGAACTTGATGTTCTTCATTTTTGCAGCTTCCTCGATGACGCTCTCCATATCGCGCATGGCGATACCGAACTTGTTCTCTGCCAGACCGGTTGTGATGTTGGCATGAGTATGAGCGCCCACATCAGGGTTGATGCGGAAGCAAACCTGAGCTATCTTATTCTGTTTTTCTGCAAGTTCGTTAATAATCTCAAGTTCCGGAATGCTCTCTACATTGAAGCAGAAGATGCCCTTCTCCAGACCGAGATTGATTTCCCAATCACTCTTGCCTACACCTGCATATACAATCTTGCTGGCAGGGAAACCTGCCTTGATGGCAGCCTGAATCTCTCCTCCGCTCACGCAGTCGGCTCCTAATCCTGCCTGACAGATGATGTTGAGCACCTTAGGATTGGCGTTTGCCTTCACGGCATAGTGAACCTCAAATCCCGGATGTTTGCCAGCCTCTTCGTTGATGGTCTTCAAGGTTTGGCGCAACACATTGGTGTCGTAATAGTAAAATGGAGTCTGTATCTCCTGAAATTTGTCTATCGGAAATGTTCCTTTCATTTCGCTTAGTTTTAAATTAAAATTTTATTATAGTCAAATTAGAAATCAAACGAAGAGTGGACAGGAATCATTACATACGAATTCTCCACTCTTCACTCTTCGTTCTTCACTGTTATATTACTTCTCGAACAATACCTTGCTCAAGTTCTGTAATGCCTGCTTCTTGTCTCTTTCCTTGATGAGGAATGAGATGTTGTAGTTGCTGCCACCGTATGAAACCATGCGGATAGGGATATTCTTCAATGCATCGGTTGCGATGGTCTCGAAGCCTACATTGCTCCAATCCAGGTCACCAACAACGCAGATGATACACATGTCTGCATCTACGGTAACAGTACCATACTTCTTCAGCTCATTGACGATGTCGTTGAGGTGAGTGTCGTTGTCGATACTCATGCTCACGCCTACCTCTGAGGTAGCAATCATGTCGATTGGAGTCTGGTAGCTCTCGAAGATTTCAAATACCTTGCGCAGGAAACCTGTGGCGAGCAACATGCGGCTACTCTTAATCTTGATAGCTGTGATGTTGTCTTTGGCAGCAACAGCCTTGATCTTGCCACGAACGATGACGTTGTCGATGATGGTACCGTCAGCCTTTGGATCCATGGTGTTCTTCAAGCGTACAGGAATGCCGGCATACTTAGCTGGCTGTACGCAGGTAGGGTGGAGAATCTTTGCACCGAAGTAAGCCAACTCGGCAGCCTCTTCAAAGTTAAGCTGGCGAACAGCTTCTGTGTGCTCAACTATACGAGGGTCGTTATTGTGCATACCGTCGATATCTGTCCAAATCTGAATCTCCTCAGCCGGGAGAGCTGCACCGATGAGTGATGCTGTGTAGTCGCTACCACCACGCTGGAGGTTGTCTATCTCACCGTAAGCATTGCGGCAGATGAAGCCCTGGGTGATGTAAATCTGATAGCCCTGGTTCTCCTCCATGAGAGCGGCAAGCTTTTCCTTGATGTACTGTGGATCTGGCTCAGCATTCTTGTCTGTGCGCATGAAATCCAATGCGTTGAGCAATACTGCCTTTACGCCCTGTTCCTTCAAGTAGTTTACAACCATGTTGGTGCTCATCATCTCACCTTGAGCTACGATGCTCTTCTCCTCGAAAGAAGTGAAGAGATCCTTGGTAAATGAGCGGAGATAGTTGAACTCTCCCTGCAGGAACTCACGTGTGGTCTGTTTCATCTCATCTGTAGAGTAGAGCTCTTCCACGTGCTGCATGTATTTCTTCTCCAAGTTGTTGATTACCTCGTTTGCACCCTCTGGGTTCTTCTTGTAAAGATAGTCAGAGATCTCAACGAGAGAGTTTGTTGTACCGCTCATCGCAGACAATACGATGAAAGTTGGTTCACCTGATTCTGTAACCAAAGAGGCTACTCCCTTCATGCGCTCTGGTGAGCCTACAGAAGTACCTCCGAATTTCATTACCTTCATAGTCGTAATATTTTAATAATTTATAATTTACATTTCATTTAATTCTCCTCGCCATCTTCGGTGAGGTCGATGTGATTGTATTCTTTTGTTACGTCGCGTAAAATTCCGTCTTTGCAGCGATATACGATACCTGGGAATTTGTCAAGCATCGGGATGTTGTGGGTTGTCATCACTACGGCGGTGCCTTGTTTGGTGATGTCTTTCAGCAGACTCACAATGTTGGTGGCAGTCTCTGGGTCGAGATTGCCCGTAGGCTCATCTGCGATGATAATCTTAGGATTGTTGAGCAGAGCTCTTGCTATAGCCACACGCTGCTGCTCACCGCCAGAGAGTTCATGAGGCATCTTGTCGATTTTATCTATCATGCCAACCTCGTTGAGAACTTCCTCAATGCGCTGGGTGATTTCTTTCTTTCCCTTCCATTTAGTTGCCTTGAGCACGAACTCAAAGTTCTTGCGGACTGTGCGGTCGTGGAGCAGCTGGAAGTCCTGGAAGATAATGCCCAGTTCTTTGCGTAATGCTGGTATTTCCTTGCGCTTGATGGTCTTGAGGTCTCTACCGAGGATTTCTGCTTTCTCGGTTTCGCCTTCTACTAGATCAAGCTCGCAATAAAGAGTCTTTAAAAGAGAACTCTTACCAGATCCCACTTTACCGATAAGGTAAGCAAACTCGCCTTCATCAATATGGAAATTGATGTCCTTGAGGATGCATTTGTCGGCTTGGTATATGCTTACATTTTGATAATCTATTAACATCTCCTAATTTTTTCTCTTTGTTATTGGTTTATTTCATCTCGCCCTTGCTTTTGGCTATGCGGCGTTTCTTATCCCATTCCGGGTCGTGGCGCATCTGTAATTCCTTCACTACATCTTCTATTCTCAAGCCCTTGCTGGTGAGCAATACGATGAGATGGTAGAGGAGGTCTGAACTTTCGTAGATGAGCTTTTTGTCATTGCCGTTTGTGGCTTCGATGATAGTCTCAACTGCTTCTTCTCCAACCTTTTGTGCCATTTTGTTAACGCCTTTCTTGAAAAGACTTGTTGTATAGCTGCCTTCTGGCATCTCTTCATGGCGCTTATCAATGAAGTCTTGAAGTTCTGACAGGAAGAGAATCGGATTCAGAGTGTTCTCTTCTGCCCAGCAAGTATCTGTACCCTTGTGGCAGGTAGGTCCGTCTGGATGTACCTTTACCAATAAGGTGTCGTTATCGCAATCGTTCTGGATGCTGACGAGGTTGAGGAAATTTCCTGATGTCTCGCCTTTTGTCCAAAGGCAGTTTCTGGAGCGGCTCCAGAAGGTTACCTTCTTTGTTTCTATGGTTTTATCGTATGCTTCCTTGTTCATGAAGCCAAGCATCAAGACGTTTTTGGTTACTGCGTCCTGGATGATTGCCGGAACAAGTCCACCCATTTTTTCAAAATCTATTTCCATTGTATCTTGTTTAAACAGTTTATTTTCTTTTTATATTCTCACGTTGATACCTTCTTCTCTCAAGTAGTGCTTGAGGTCAGGAATGGCGATTTCGCCAAAGTGGAAGACGCTGGCTGCCAAGGCTGCATCAGCTTTTCCTAATGTGAATGCATCACGGAAATGCTCCATCTTGCCTGCGCCACCTGATGCGATGATTGGGATACTTACCTCTTCGGCCAGTCGGGCAAGAGCTTCGTTGGCAAAACCTTGCTTTACGCCGTCATGATCCATACTGGTGAAGAGAATCTCGCCAGCACCGCGGTCGGCTACTTCCTTTGCCCAGTCGAACAAGCCAAGTTCTACCCGTTCTCGGCCACCCTTCACGTAGCAATGCCATCCATCTGCATCCAGGCGGGCATCAATGGCGCATACGCAAACCTGAGAACCGTAATGATTGGCTATCTCATTGATGAGTTCTGGATGTCGGATGGCTGCACTGTTGATGCTCACCTTGTCGGCTCCTGCATTCAATAGACGATCAACGTCTTTAAGCTCGTTGATGCCACCGCCCACAGTAAATGGAATGTTGATTTCGGCAGCCACACGAGTCACCATATCGGTAAAGGTCTTGCGCTCTTCGAAGCTGGCAGTAATGTCGAGAAAGACGAGTTCGTCGGCTCCAGCATCGCTATAGGCTTTACCCAGTTCTACTGGATCGCCTGCACTACGGAGGTTGACGAAGTTGGTACCCTTTACTGTCTCTCCGTTCTTGACATCGAGGCAAGGGACGATTCGTTTTGCTAAGCCTTTTTTACTTTGAACTTTGAACATTGGACTTTGAACTTTATGATTACTTAACTCCTAGCTAATCACTAATCACTAACAACCAGCTTTTCAATATTGATTTTACCCTCGTAGAATGCTTTTCCAAAGACTACGGCAGGAATGCCAGCGGCTTCCAAAGCCAGTATGTCTTCATTGCAGCTTACACCGCCAGAAGCGATGAGATGCAACTGAGGATAGGTTTCCATAACCTTTTTATATAGGTCGATGGCTGGACCCTGTAAGGTTCCGTCCTTGCTGATTTCCGTGCAGAGTACGTAGCGCACTCCTTTATCAATGTACTTCTTGAGGAATGGAAGAAGGTCTTCTGAAGAATCTTCTTTCCAGCCATTGATGGAAATCTTGCCGTTTCTTACATCGGCTCCCAGAATGAGTTTATCTGCTCCATACTTGTCCTGCCATTCCATAAAAAGGTCGGGATTGGTCACGGCGATACTACCCACTGTTACCATCGTTGCCCCAGCGGCAAAAGCCTTCTCTATATCTTCCTCGGTCTTGATGCCACCGCCAAAATCAACCACAAGATTTGTCTCTGCAGTGATGGCTTTCAGTACGGCATCATTCACGATGTGCTTTGATTTGGCACCGTCCAGGTCTACTACATGAAGTCTCTTAAATCCCAGACTTTCAAATTGTTTAGCCACTTCGGCAGGATTATCATTGTAGACTTTTTTCTGGTCGTAGTCGCCCTTGGTAAGTCTGACACACTGACCATTAATCAAGTCGATGGCTGGAATTAATTCTATCATATTTCTTTTATCTCTAAGAAGTTCTTTATAATCTGTTCTCCCACCTTGCTGCTTTTTTCCGGATGAAATTGGCAAGTGAAGAAATTGTCTTTGTGGAGCGATGCGCTGTAGGGAAGAATATAATCTGCCTTGGCGATTGTCTCCTCGCAGAGAGGTACATAATAACTATGTACGAAATAAGAGTAGGGATGTGATAAGGCATCTGAAATGACTTCGTCTGTTTCGTCAATTCTGTTGCTGAATCCCCTATAAAGGTCTGTTTTCAAATCGTAAATCTCATTCCATCCCATAGCTGGCACTTTGTCTTCATGCTTCTGCGGTTGAAAACGCTTTACATCTACATCAAAGATGCCGATGCAGTCTACATTGCCTTCCTCCGAGTGACGGCACAACAGTTGCTGCCCTACGCAGATGCCCAGGACGGGTTGTTTCAAGTTTTTTATCACTTGATCCAGTTTGTGTGCCTTTAGATAATCCATGGCTTCTCGAGCTTGACCTTGTCCCGGGAAGAGTACACGGTCTGCTTTCTGAAGTATTTCGGCATCATCGGTGAGCATAGGCTCAATCCCTAAACGCTTCATGGCGTTGACTACCGAATAGATGTTTCCGGCATTGTATTTTACGATTGCTACATCCATAACCTAACGTGTTTCTAATTTTCAGTTGCAAAGGTACATATTTTCTTTCAATTTAAAGAAAATATTAGCAAAAAGATTACGGAAACAAGGAAAATTCTTGCAGATAGTTAGTAAAAGGGACAGAAAAACCGTCTTTATTATCCCGAATGGTGATAATAAAGACGGTTTTTCTGTCATTTTATCTTGTCTTCTATTTTTTCTTTTATTTTTCTTCGCTATCAGCCGTTCTGAGAATGATACTCGTTGCTCCGATGGTGAAGAGGGTACCGTCTTCTATGACACGTTGTTCACGGTCGCCCAATATCTCATTGTCTACGAAGGTTCCTGTATAGCTTGGACCATCGCGGAGAACGTACTTTAAACGTCCTTTTTTGTCGCGGCTGACATTGATGACGCAGTGGTTCATGTCTACGCTAGGGTCTACAGTCTCAATAGGACAGTTGATGCCACTGTTTTTCATGTATCTGCCAATTACATTATCACCCATTTGAAGTGGAATGACCTGCTTGTATGCGAATACGTTCTCGATAACTACGATAGAACCCACGCCGTTTTCATTGGCATTTTCGTCTATAGTCTCTTCCTTGCGGGTTTCGCGAAGTTTGGATACACCCATGCGGATTCCAAACTGTTTGTTGCAGTTTGGGCAAACGAAGACGAGGCTTTGACCTGCTTCATACTTGGTTTCATCGAATGTGATGAAATTATCGCATTTCGGGCAGCGTACTCTTTTCATATGTTTTTTTCTTTATTTCTTTTGTTTCTTGATTATTCCTTTACTTTTGTAATCCAGCCATCCGTGAACTCCTCATAGCTGTGTAAGCGATTGAGAGCTGTATATGCCTCATTTTCTGTGCTGTACGATCCGTAGATTACTTTTACATTGGTATCGGTGATAAGTACTCGAGCTTCCTTGAACCCCTTGTTCTGTAAATATTCTGCGTATGTGGCAGCATTGCGCTTGGTAATACGGCTAGCCAGTACAATGCTGTAATAGGCAGAAGATGTGGTGGTTATTTCGCTGTCCTGGGTCATCTTGCCAGTATTGGCGGCAGGGGTTTCTGCAGCCTGAACATTGTTGGCTAATACCAACTCGTGGGCAGGCTGTGTCAATTCCTTAGGCATTACCTTGGTAAGCATACCTGTGTCGATTTGACTCTTCTGGACATTAGAAGTGCCTAATGGGGTAGAAAGTGTGAAAAAAGCAATGATGGCGATGCAGGCTGCAGCTATATTGCGAAGCCAACTCTTTCGGATACTGATAAATTCTGTACTTGAGTTCTCTTCTTCCTCTTCTTCGTTGATGAATACGGAGTTGTTGGCAGAGACAATGTTTGCCTCTTTCTTCATGTCGGAACTCTCTCTCTGCTGCGCAGGCTTGTATTCGTCTGCAGTCATCTCAACGACTGTAGTATGTTCGGCTGTTTCCGTATTCGAAATCTGTGCGAGTGGAAGCATGTCGAAACCGCCTAAACCATACAGCTCAGGTGTTAAGATGCCAGCTTCACAAGGTTCGAAAGTATAATTGCCGGTTTCATTCAATATGATGGTGCCGATATCGTTGAGTTCGAATCTGCCTGTATTCTCCAATGTCTGTTTGATTTCTGCAACTTCATCTGCAATACGGTTCAGCGCTTCTGGGTAGCTGATGTCATATGTTTCTACGTATGAAAGTGCGAGCAGAGAATCGTTCATTGTGAGCTGTGGATTAAAGCCAATGGTTCTCAGCGGTGGCAAAAACATGTTGTCTCTGCCATCGTAACGTGCATCTACATGATGAGCCATGAAGCCACCAAACTCTGGGACAATCACGCAATCGTTGCTCAAAAGTAGGATCTCTATATGTCTTTTTAGTTCATTCACGTTTGCAAAGGTAGCTATTTTTTCGGAAAAGACCAACGGTTTTTGAAGAAAATTTTATCCGGAATGATAAAAAGTTCTAATTGTTTTGTCATTCCGAGAAAAAACATTATCTTTGTGCCTAAAAAATAAATAAGGTATAATGGAATATACAGAAACAGAAATCGAAGGCGTTTGGATTATCCAACCTAAGGTTTTCAATGATGCCCGAGGTTATTTCTTCGAGGCATGGAAACAGGCAGAGTTTGATGAGCATATAGGTCATCATGTGGAATTTATACAAGACAACGAGTCTAAGTCTAGTTTCGGTGTGTTGCGCGGACTTCATTATCAGAAAGGTGAATTCTCACAAGCTAAGCTGGTACGTGTTATCAAAGGCAAGGTTCTGGATGTTGCCGTTGATTTGCGCCGGAGCAGCAAGACTTTCGGTAAATATATAATGGTGGAATTGAGCGAGGATAATAAGCGCCAGTTCTTTATTCCTCGTGGCTTTGCCCATGGATTCCTTGTGCTCAGTGAGGAGGCTGTTTTTACTTATAAGGTTGATAACGTCTATGCACCGCAGCATGAGGCTAGTATCAGGTGGAATGATGAAACCGTAGGTATATCTTGGCCTATAGAGGGCGAAAACGTTGTACTCTCAGATAAAGACCTCAATAAGGCAAAGGCTTTTGAGGAGGCTGATTATTTTGAGTAATATTAAATTTAACATGAAACAAGCATTTAACATTTTGTTGTTGGTATGCTTCCTGATGGGGGTGGCTGCATGTGGACAGAAGTCTGAAAAAGAACAGCCTGAACAAAAGGAGGATACTACTGCCAAGAAGCTGTTGCAGGGTATTTGGCTTGATGGAGATGACGAGGATAATGTTGTCTTCCGGGTTAAAGGTGATACAATCTATTATCCTGATTCTACCAGCCAGCCTGTGTACTTTTACATTCTGGGTGATACGCTCGTGATGAAAGGAGCTAATCTGAGCAAGTATCCTATCATGAAGCAGGCTGCACATATTTTCCAGTTTAAGGTTCAGAATGGTGATATTGTCAAGCTTGTCAAGACTGATGATCTGTCTTATCTGCAGCAATTCTCTCATGAACAGCCTGTGACACTTAATCAGAACAAGCTTGTAAAGCGTGATACGGTTGTGAATGCTGGAGATGAGAAATTGCATCTGTATGTACAGGTGAATCCTACAACTTTCAAGGTCTATAAGAGCAACTACAACGATGATGGGGTAGAGGTTGATAATGTTTACCATGATAATATCGTAAATGTAAATATCTATCAAGGCTCCCGCAAGATTTTTGGTCGAGATTTCCGCAAGGAGGATTTCAAGGAGCAGGTTCCTCATGAGTTCTTGAAGCAATCGATATTGAGTGATATCGTGTTCAGAAAGGTTGATGCTGATGGCGTTCATTATAGAGTGGTGCTGGCGATGCCGGATAGCAATATGAGTTATCAGGTGGAAATCATCATTTCGCGTGAAGGTAAAATGACAATCCGGAAAAGCTAAGCTGTTTTTCGGGAAAGATAGAAAGAAGTAATAAACCTATATATGATAAAAGGGAATTTGCAAATGAGCAAATTCCCTTTTATCGTTTAATTGAAGAAGCCAAGCAGGGCTCCTGCTGCTACGGCAGAACCGATAACTCCTGCAACATTAGGGCCCATGGCGTGCATGAGCAGGAAGTTGTGGCGGTCGTACTCCAAACCGAGGTTGTTACTGATGCGTGCGCTCATTGGCACGGCACTCACGCCGGCGTTTCCGATGAGCGGGTTCAGCTTCTTGCCCTTTGGCAGGAAGAGGTTCATCAGTTTCACGAAGAGGATACCGCTGGATGAAGCGATGATGAATGCCAGGGCACCGAGGGCGAAAATCTTGATGGTATTAAGTGTCAGGAACTCCGATGCCTGAGTGGAGCATCCCACGGTAAGTCCGAGCAGCATCACCACGATGTCATTCAGGCTGCTACCTGCCGTCTTGGCAAGTCGGGTAGTCTTTCCGCTTTCCTTCAGAAGATTTCCAAAGAAGAGCATGCCGAGCAATGGAAGTCCCGATGGTACGATGAAGGTTGTGAGCAGCAAACCTACGATAGGGAAGAGAATCTTCTCGGTCTGCGATACCTGGCGGGCTGGCTTCATCTTGATGATACGCTCTTCCTTGGTGGTGAGCAGACGCATCAATGGAGGCTGGATTACTGGCACCAATGCCATGTAGGAGTAGGCACAAACGGCGATGGCTCCCATCAGGTTAGGACTTAACTTACTGCTCAGGAAGATGGCGGTAGGTCCGTCAGCACCCCCTATGATGGCAATGCCGGCTGCCTGATTGGGTTCGAAACCTAGCGCTAAGGCTATCATGTAAGCACCGAAGATGCCAAATTGGGCGGCGGCTCCAATCAGAATCAGCTTCGGGTTGGATATCAATGCAGAGAAGTCTGTCATTGCTCCGATACCCAGGAAGACGAGTGGGGGATACCAACCCTGCTTTACTCCTTGGTAGAAAATGTTTAATACTGAGTTGTCTTCGTACAGGCCAATCTCTAGTCCGGCATCTGCACGGAAGGGGATGTTGCCAAGAATGATACCTAGTCCGATAGGAACCAGAAGAAGCGGTTCGAAATCCTTCTTAATGGCAAGCCAGATAAAGAGGGCTCCCACTACAATCATGGCGAGATTTCCTGCCGTGGCATTTGCAAAGCCAGTATAGGTCAGGAACTCATTGAAGTTTTGTATGATGAAATCCATAATTTACTTTGAACTTTGAAAGTTGAACATTGAACTTTATGATTAGTTTTCTTATTTGAAAGAGTAATCATAGTTGTTCCTGCTTTATCGCGTGTTAGGCGATAGTCACCAGTGTATCTCCTTCCATCACGGCATCGCCCTTGTTCACGTTGATGCTAGTGATGGTTCCGGAAGTCTCAGCCTCGATGTTGTTCTGCATCTTCATGGCTTCAAGGATCACGACGGTATCGCCAGTGTTAACCTTGTCGCCCACCTTCACCTTGATTTCATTGATGGTTCCTGGCAGAGGGGCTACTACTGGCTTGCCGGAGGCTGCAGCGGCAGGTTGGGTGGCTGCTGTTGTGGTTGCTGCCGGTGTGGCTGTTGCGGTCGATGTGGTAGTCGGTGCTGATTCCTTTCGTTCTCCACTCAACTTCACTTTCTGCTTGCCAGCCTTCACAGGCAGTTTCATTTCCACTTCGAATGGGATGCCATTTACGGTTACGTTGGCGATATTGCCTTCTATATCTTGGATTTCGACCTCATAGTCGATACCTTTCACTGTATATTGATACTTCATATCCTTTGAATTTTGAACATTGAACTCTATGAAGTGTAAAGCTGTAGAATTGGCTTACCCCTCGGTCGCCGAACGTTGTTTCTTCACTCTTCACTTTTCGTTCTTTACTTAATATTATTAAATTTCGGAGCATTCCATCTTGTCTGTTTAGGTTTGATGGTAATGATGCCAGATTCCACATCATGTACATCCTCCAGATATTCCTTGAGGGCGAGTGAAATCACTGCCATATAAATTTCCTTATCGATTCCCTTGGTTTTCAGACCATCTTTCAGAATCACGTTGGTCTTATGACTCAGGTCTTGCGTTACCTCGATGGTCTTCTTACCCGTCTTATATAATAAGGTGGCATGCTTCTCTGTGGCGCGGGCAATGCGCTGTTTGTGTTTCATGTAGGCTCCGAATGCCCAGAATACGACGAAGAGCAGGGCGAGACAAGAGAATACAATTCCCATTGAAAGTACGGCTATGCCGATGCCGTAGGGGTCCTGCTTCTTTAGAAGCTGCGCCTTGCTCAAGCCTACGTGCTGTGGCAGATAGCCTGGAGTTATGGCACCTGCAATGGCTTTATCCCATGTCTTGAAATCCTGGCTCAACTTGTAGCTCTCGTCGGCTGCCAATATCGGCACACTTACGGAGTCTATCAGGTCGACGGCATTTCCATCATAAAGCGCTATCCAGTTGGTCTTCTTTTCCTGAAGAATAAGGTTGAGATGAAAAGGTCCCGTGTTGGCAGAATCCTTTGCCTTCCATTGATGCCCGTTACGGCCATCTTTGTACCAGGAACTGCTGTCAAAGATGATGATACTCTTCTTGCCCCCCAGTGTGGTTCGGGGTTCATTGTTCGGTAATGGACACATCAGTTGGCGGCGTAGTTCTGGCGACATTTTCTTGTCGAGAACCCTTCGGTCGGTGGTTAGGAACATACCACGCACATTATACGTGGTAAAGGAGGAATTGCTTAATTCCACCCATGATTTGTGCAGGCCGTACTCATCTACAAGATTTGTACGGTTGTTGGTCATCACCTCCGTAATACGGATGCTCTTGGCTCCTTGACTCCAAGTGGGCAAGGAAGTGAAGACTAGCATGGTTATCAAAAATCCCAATTTCTTCATACGCTTCTAACGTTTTATAGGGTTATTGTTTCTTGTTTCGAAATACTCTTTTATCATGTAGAAACTTCAGATGTTTCTATAGATTCATTAGGTTTATTTCTTGTGCTCAAAGGTACGAATAATTTCTGAAAAGGCAACAAAAAAGGTGCACAAATTTTTATCTTTGTGCACCTCTTTTATAATTTATAACTATTACTAGTTGTTTTGTTAACTTTTGTAAGCCTTTATCCTCCGCAGAAGAACAGCACAACAATCTGAGCTGTAAAGATACGGAGGAACATACTCAATGGATATACAGTAGAGTAACCTACGGCTGGAGCCTCCTTAGAGCATGATGCGTTGGCATAAGCCAATGCTGGAGGGTCGGTATAAGTACCGGCAAGCATACCCATGATAGTAAAGTAATTAAACTTAAACTTCAATCGAGCGATAGTACCGATGATGAGGATAGGAATGATGGTGATGAGGAAACCGCATCCCACATATTTCAATCCGTCGCCCTGTACCACTGTATCCCAGAATCCGGCACCAGCCTTGATTCCCACACTTGCCAGGAAGAGTACCAAACCTATTTCTCGCAGCATCATATTAGCCGAAGTTGTGGTATAGGTTACCAGCTTCATGCGATAGCCGAAACGGCCGATGAGGATAGCGATAATCAGCGGACCACCTGCGATACCCAATTTCAGAGGTACAGGCATGCCTGGAATAGCAAACGGGAGAGAACCGAAGATGATACCGACCATGATACCGATAAAGATGGTAGCGATGTTTGGTGCATCAAGGCGCTTCACAGAGTTACCCATAATTTCTGCTACACGGTTTACGTTCTCTTCTGGACCTACAACCAAGATTTTATCACCCACGTGGAAGTGGTGGTTTCTGCCAGCAAAGATGTCCATACCCTGGCGTGAGATACGGGTAACGTTTACACCGTATACACTGGAGAAGTGCATCTTACCGAGGGTCTTACCATTCATCTCTGGACGGGTAACGATGATACGGCGAGATACGAAATGTTGAACTTCATCCTTCTCGCGATCCCATTCTGCTTCTACTTCGGGACCGATGAAAGCCTTGATTGCTTCAGCATCTGCCTCTGCACAAACAACGAGCAACTCATCGCCAACCTCGAAATGTGTCTTGCTGTTAGGAATACTTACTACTCCGTCGTGGAGAATACGAGAGCAGACAATGTCTCGATTCAAGAACTCAGAAACCTCTCTCAAGGTTCTTCCAGTAATGTAAGCGTTCTCAACGCGCAAATGCATATTATGAGCCTTGGCATGAGGGTTAGCCGCGTCCTCATCGTTCAACTGCTGTTCCTCCTCATCTGTATCAATCTTACAGATGTACTTGATAAGGATGGTTGCACCGATGATACCAACTACACCGAGAGGGTAAGCGCAGGCATAACCGTTGGCGATACTAGGAGCGCCATTAGGGAAAACGCTGAGCAAAGCCTCGTTGGCGGCACCAAGACCAGGGGTGTTGGTAACGGCACCATAGAGCGTACCTACCATCATTGGCAGGTTGTTAGGATTGCTGGTGTCAAAAAAGAGGTAATAACATCCGAACATCACCAGGATGTTGAGCAAGATGGCAGAAGCCGACAACATATTGAGGGTTACACCACCTTTCTTAAAACTCTCGAAGAAACCTGGACCTACCTGCAAACCAATCATGAAGACGAAGAGAATCAATCCAAAGTCTTGTACGAAGGTGAGGATTTCTTTTGGGCCTGTAAAGCCTACATGTCCAGCCAAGATACCAGCAAAGAGCACGAAGGTTACACCCAACGAGATGCCGAAAATCTTGATCTTGCCTAGATAGACACCAATGGCAATCACTATTGCATAGAGTAGGGCGATGTGTGCCACTGACTCCGTATTGGTGAAAAGATTAATAATCCAATCCATGAATTTGATTTAAAATTTTAATTTTATAATGATTAAAGGGAATTTTGAAAGATCGATTGAGTCTGTTTGGTATCTTTTCTTATTAAGGTGTGTACCGGATATGGCTACCTTCGTTAGGATACCTATATCTGATAACTGAAAAATCGAGGACATCCGCAATGGGATGCCCCCGAACTATGTATATAGATACCTATTGATTACTTCTCAATAGCTGCTACACCTGGCAATACCTTACCCTCGATAGCCTCGAGGAGAGCACCACCACCTGTAGAGATATAAGATACCTGATCTGCCAAACCGAACTTGTTAATACAAGCTACAGAGTCGCCACCACCGATGAGTGAGAATGCACCTTCCTTAGTAGCCTCAGCGATTGCGTCAGCGATAGCCTTAGAACCACCAGCGAAGTTGTCGAACTCGAATACACCTGCAGGACCATTCCAGAGGATTGTCTTAGCGCCCTTGATAGCTGCAGCGAATGCCTTGCGAGTCTCAGGACCTGCGTCCATACCCTCCCAACCGTCAGGGATGTTGTTAGATGGGCAAACCTGTGTATTGCAGTCGTTCTTGAAGTCGTCACCGCAGATAGAGTCTGTACCGAGTACGAGGTTTACGCCGTTCTCCTTAGCCTTCTTGATTACGTCAAGAGCAACGTCGAGCTTGTCATCCTCGCAGATAGACATACCGATCTTGCCACCGAGAGCCTTAGAGAATGTGTAAGTCATACCACCGCAGAGAATCAGGTTGTCAACCTTAGTCAACAGGTTCTCGATGATACCAATCTTGGTAGAAACTTTAGAACCACCCATGATAGCTGTGAATGGGCGCTTGATGTTGCCGAGAACTGCGTCAACAGCCTTTACCTCTTTCTCCATCAAGAAACCGAGCATCTTGTGATCCTTGTCGAATGAATCTGCGATAACAGCTGTAGAAGCGTGCTTGCGGTGAGCTGTACCGAATGCATCCATTACATATACATCAGCATAAGAAGCCAACTTAGCAGCGAACTTCTTCTGGCGCTCCTTCATCTCAGCCTTAGCAGCGTCGAACTCAGGTGTACCCTTCTCTACGCCAACGGGCTTGCCTTCCTCTTCTGGATAGAAACGAAGGTTCTCGAGCAAGAGAGCCTCACCTGGCTTCAAGGCAGCAGCCTCAGCATCAGCGTTACCGCAGTCCTTAGCGAACTTAACCTCTACACCGAGAGCGTCAGAAACGTTCTTTACAATCTGAGAGAGAGAAAGCTCTGGCTTAACCTTGCCCTTTGGCTTGCCCATGTGGCTCATCATGATGAGCGCACCGCCGTCAGCGAGAACCTTCTTCAAAGTAGGGAGGGCACCACGGATACGAGTGTCGTCTGTTACATTACCATTTTCATCCAATGGCACGTTGAAATCAACGCGTACGATTGCCTTGTGACCGGCAAAGTTAAAATTTTCAATCTTCATTTTTCCTAAATTTTATATTAGTTATTACTTAATTGTTTATTTCTCTTTTCTGAATTCCCGAGTAGATAGCTGCTTTTATTTGGAAACTTATCTGTATACAGACTGGTCCTTTCAGCACTGTTAATCTCGAGTCTTCCTTGAATTAAATATTTTTCAACTCAATGCGTAGGCAAAAGTAAGAAAAATAATTGGTATAGCCAAATGTTTGCCGACGTTTTAATCATTTTTTGTTCTAGATGGCAATGAATTGCAATATCTAGGTAGCAAAAAGCGTAACTGTGACGGTGCCAGTTACGCTTTTTGCCTTTTTTCTTTTTGTATCGTTACTTCTTTTCGCTTTTCTTTTTCTTCTTCTTCAATCTGTTGATTCCAAAGAAGTCACGCCAACCGTTGAAGTCTTTCTTCATGATGAGACCGAGGCCTTGTGTGTTAAGACTGTTACGGGTAAAGTAACGGTCGTTTGTCTGGTTATACATTCGGATAGCCAAATTACCATTCGGGAAAATGAGGTATCTCATGTCAAAATCACCGATGAAACTCTGTGTGGCATTCGCATTGTTGCGATAGCCAAACTGACCATTGAACAACAGGCGGTTATTGAGTAGCTTGCCACTCAGGATGCCCTCATACTCGGCATTATTGAAGCCTTCGTCACCCGTAGAAATATTTGCACCGAAATTCCAGTTGTTACTCTTTACGACATTGGAAAGTACAGTGTTTATCTGTTGTGAGATGGTGCCGCTCAGAAGACTCTGCATGGCTAATGATGTCTGACTCTGTTGGGCAGCATCTTCGCTTGCCTGATTGTTGTTTGTCTGTGAATAGAAGCGGCCGATTCCTAAGAGGTAGAGTACCTGCTGGTTCATCTCTTCCTGTGAATTGATGATAGAGTAAATCATCTGTTTAGCATCGCTGTTTACTGTTGGCAAATCCATGGAGAAGTCTACTTTCGGAGATTCCGGTGTGCCTGTGATATTCATCAGGCAGTCTACACGGATGTTGTTGCTGCTGAAAGATTTTCCTATGCTGAGGTCGCTCAGTGGTACACCGTTTACCGTGTATTTTGCCTGCAGATTGAGAGGCGCATTGTATGGATTTCCACCGAAGGCAATGGTTCCGCCATGCATGAATTCAAACTCCTTCTTGATAAGATTCTGGATTGTGAGTTTATACATGCCATGATCTACCACATAGTTGCCAAACATGTCGAATGCTCCTTTGTTATAGTAATTGGCTCTAATCACACCGTTTCCGTTCAGAGAGATATAGTCACCTGACTGCTCGTCCATAATGAGCTTCAGGGTGAGGTTCTGGTTGGTATTGACGAGGAAGTTGATGCGCATATCCGATGAGAAGTCGATGTCGTCATTATCTTCTTGATCCTTGAGTGTCATCTGCCTGTTGATACTGTCGGCAAGTTCCGGTATAATCTCATGCCAGTGTATAAAGCTCTTATCGCTGATGGCGTCAGGGCTGGCTACATTGTATACGAAGATACTTCCTTTTTCTGGTTCTGCATTGATGTCTATAATGGTTTCTCCGCTCTTGCCGTGAATGCCTACATCGCCTGTTGCATAAACCGTGCCATAGAAGGTGTTGTCTCCAAACTCATGGGTGTCATATCCCAGAAAATTACGAGCCTTCAGGTCAAGGTCGTAACTCAATTTGGTGAGGTGTTTATGGTGGATGCCGCCATTGACGATGGCAAAGTTGTTGTTGCGGTCGTAGATGGTATCTCCTTCTAACTGGATATCATCAGGAATGGCATGGGCACGCAGTCTGTTGAAAGTGTAGTCGGTATTCAGCTGCTTCATGTGCATCTTGCCATGTGCCACGATGTCGCCAACGAGGTTGATGTTGCTCAGATTGCCTACGACATTCAACTTTCCGTTGCCCCAAGCTTCTACGTTGTCCATAAAGCTGCCGCAGAAGTTCTCTATAAACTTCATGCTGGTTCCTCTTGCATCAATACCAAGATCTATATAATTGCGCTTAGGAGATACATAGCCGGCAATGAGGGTTTGGTGTTCTGGACCGTCATCTGCCACAGCGTTGATGTCAATCTGCTCCTGCTCCTTATTGTAGCATACATTGGCGTGCAATATACCCAACGGTCCATTCTCAAAGGTGAACTCCTTGACGTCCAGGTGAGCTTGTGCGTCAGGATCGTTGAAAATGCTTTTTACGATAGCCTTGCCCGAAGCTCTTCCGGTGAAGTCTACCGAATGGAAGTTGACCAGGTTCAGAATATACGCTACGTCTACATCCTTCAGGTCTGCCACAATAGAGTCTTTCTTGTTTGGAGTGGCGAGGCCGTCGATGATGATGTGCTGCTGGTTGTGACTTACGGCAAAGTGATCTATCTCTAGATGATTCTTGCTGTATGTTATTTCTGAAGGATGTACTTCCCAAGGTTTGTCGCCAAGTTTAAACTGTGATGGCAATACGCTGATATGGGCTGTTGATACATCATTCTGATTCTTATAGAACTGAGCCAGCGATTGGAGAGTAGCATCTACTGGCAGTTTCTTGGAACGGTTGTCGTAATGCAACTGAGTGGCGAGGGTGTTGTTGGCTGCTGCCGCCTTGATGTTGACGATAGGACCAACTGTGCCCTGTGCTCCTTGCTGGATACTAGCCTTCAGTTTCAGCGTGTCGCCCTGAGTGTGAACATTAACCAAGCCGTTGCTGAATGCCTTTCCGTTATATACGAATCCTGGGATATTTGCATAGAGGTTGGCTGCTTTTTCCTTATCGGAAATCATGCCATCAGCATAGATTGGACTGTTGATGTCGAGAGGAATGCCGAGCATTCTTCTGAGAATCTCGGTAGAGCGAACCTCCAGGTTGATGGCAAAGTTGTTTCTGGCTTGATTCGAAATCTTGCCGATTCCTGGTAGGGTAGGCAGTTTGCTGGCCACTAAGTTCTTGCAGCTCTGATAGAGAGTTGCATAGTCGTACTGTCCCTTTACGTGGATATCTGCAAATGGAGCTTCCAGGTCGAAGTAGCTGTCTCTGCCTTCGTTCTTGGCACTCACACTGATATTGTCGAGTGTGTAGCTAGGGTCAGCCATCTTTATGCCTAAGATGCTAGGCAGAAGGTGGTTGATGTTGGCTGTAGCTGCATATTGCTTTTTCTTGATATGGTATTGTCCGCTTACCTGCAGGTCGATATTAGGGTCGGCAATGGCTGCCAATCCTTCCAGGAGTCCCTGGTTGTAGCTTCCGTCAATTTTGATGTTGCGATAGTTGTACTTGTTGAAGTTCAGTCTAGGAATGCTTCCTTTTGCAAAGAGGTGCTTCTTGGTGCCATGTATGTCGAGAGTGGCAGCCAGGGTACCTAGCTGCTTGCTGTTGATTATTTTCCCAAGTAGAATACCCTTGGTGTCTATGTGAGCCAAGAGATTTTCACCTTTCTTTTCGGCTTTTAGACTGGCATTGCCCACATCGGTTCGCAGGTTGCCTTGTGTACCGATACTTGGTCCTTTACCATAAACGATACCTTTAAAATATATATCACCAAGGCGCAATACTTCTTGTGGAATGTTGATTTTCTTGCCGAAGTTCTTGGCTATTTGTCTGATACCATCGCCCGATAGCTTAAGTGTGTTGATGTTTACATTCCAGTGGAGGTCGTTCCTGCTTCTTGCGCTTGAGCCATTCGTTGTCGTCTTGTCCTTTTCTTTCTTTGAGGCAAAGTCGAAGTTGGCTACTTTTCCGTTTGCGTTGAAAAAGATGCTTCCACTACGTGTTTTGAAGTTGAGGTTCGGACATCTGAGCGATGTGCTGGAGCCAGAAAAATTGCACTCAAGTGTTAACTCATCATCGAAGTTCCTAAGTGCTGGAACAAGGCAGGCAATGTCGGAAAGGGTTACCTGAGATGGTTTGATGCCTCCTTTGAATTGTAGGCTTGGCATCACAATCTTGCCTTCCTGCATGCGATAGGTGGCATGCAGATCCATCAACTCTACCTGTGAGTGGGGCAGTGCCAGATGGAAGTTTCTGAGGATGGCTTCCTGCTGGTTAATAGCTACTTTGAAACGTAAATTCTTTAGTTGAAGTCCTGATTTATCCGAAAAAGATAATTTTTTGATAACCAGGTGTATATCTTTATCGGTAATATGGTCGAGAATGATGTGTGTTGACAATTCCCGGATGCCGATGTGCTTAGGCGAAAAAATACCATTTATGGCTGCTACGTCTCGCTGGTTATAGGCAATTGCGCCATGACGGATGATAATGCTTCCGATGTGTAAATCGAGAGGAGTATGCTTGGTAGTATCTTTAGATGCCAGTGAATCGAGTAGGAACTGGAAGTTGGTCTTGCTTCTTGCATTCTGCTTGTAGAGGTTGGCATTCAATCCAAACAGTTGTGCTGAAGAAATGGAAATCTTTCCTTCCTTCAGCGGCAGAAGATCTATTTTTGCAGAAATGCGCGAAGCGTAGATCATGCTGTCTCCCTGTTGATCTTTCATCATCACGTCATCGATGATAATGCGGTTCAGAAAACCCAGGTTTACCTTCCCTATATTTACTTCTGTTCCAAACTTGTCCTTTAAAGCACTGGCTGCTTGAGAGCCAATGAAGGCTTGTACTGGTGGCAACTGCACCAGTACGATGAGCATGAAATAGATCGCAGCAAGCGTCCAGACAATGCCTATGATAATATGTTTAATGCGTTTCAGAACTGATAAATTTTCTAGTTTATAAATCTTAATTAATGTTGAGCTACTGACTCATTTTTGTAAACTGCAAGTGTCAATTTCTCTTTTGCTTATTGCATAATCATTAAATTTTAGTGCAAAAGTACTCTATTTTTAGCGAATATTCGAATAATTCGCAGATTTTTCTTCCATATCTCACAAATTTTCACTATTTTTGCACCAATATTTGAATGTTTTGACTAATTTATAGAAGAAAAATAACGGCAACTTTAGAATGAAGTTTCTGAAATAATATGTAGAAAACGGTTTAGAATTAGAATATAAAGTATTTTTATAAATTTAAATGTAGTTATGGCAAATGTAATTAAGTTACGTAAAGGCTTAGACATAAACCTTACGGGTAAGGCTTCCAAGGATGTAACTGTTCCTGTGGCTCAGGCTAGCGAATATGCGCTGGTACCTGCTGCTTTCGAGGGCGTTACTCCTAAGGTTGTCGTACGCGAAGGTGACCATGTCAACGCCGGAGACGCCTTGTTTGTGAACAAGGCTTGCCCAGAGGTGAAGTTTGCCTCACCAGTGAGCGGTGAAGTCACTGCCATTGAGCGAGGTGAGCGCCGCAAGGTGCTATGCGTAAAGGTGAAAGCCGACGCTGTGCAGACCTCTACGGATTTTGGTGCTAAGAATGTGGATGCATTGGATGGCGAAGCTGTTAAGCAGGCATTGCTTGAGGCTGGTCTGTTCGGTTACATCAACCAGTTGCCTTATGCTGTGTCAACCACACCTGGTACAGAGCCTAAGGCGATTTTCGTGTCTGCACTTCGAGACATGCCTTTGGCTTCCGACTTTGAGGTGGAACTCGCTGGCAACGAGGATGCTTTCCAGGCAGGTTTGACAGCCTTGAGCAAGATTGCGAAAACTTATCTCGGTATTGGTGCTCAGCAGCAGAGTGCTGCTTTGACTGGCGCCAAGAATGTAGAGGTGAATGTGTTTGATGGTCCTTGTCCTGCAGGTAATGTGGGTGTTCAGGTGAACAACATCGATCCTGTTAATAAGGGTGAGGTGGTTTGGACCGTTGATCCTGCATCAGTTATTTTCTTTGGTCGTTTGTTCCTTACTGGCAAGGTTAACCTTCACAAGGTGGTTGCTGTTGCTGGTAGCGAAATGAAGAAACCGGGTTATGCTGATGTTTTGGTTGGTACACCGCTGAGTACTTTTGTTGGTAATCAGTTGAAGGCTACAGAACATGTACGTCTTATCAATGGTAATCCATTGACCGGTACCAAGACCACCGTGGCAGATTTTGTAGGCGGACACACATCAGAGATCACAGCCATCCCAGAGGGTGACGACTGCGACGAGATGCTGGGCTGGATTCTTCCACGCACCAACCAGTTCTCTACATCGCGTTCTTATCTCTCCTGGCTCTTCGGCAAGAAGAAGGAGTACAATCTCGATGCTCGCATCAAGGGTGGCGAGCGCCATATGATTATGAGCGGCGAGTACGACCAGGTTCTCCCTATGGACATCTTCGGTGAGTATCTCATCAAGGCAATCATCGCAGGCGATATCGACAAGCAGGAGCAGCTCGGTATCTACGAGATTAGTCCTGAGGACTTTGCGGTAGCTGAGTTCGTGGATAGCTCTAAGCTCGAATTGCAGAAGATAGTACGTGAGGGCTTGAACACCCTGCGCAAGGAGAATGCTTAGTTTTTAGTACTGTTAATTATTAAAATAATGAGTGCATTAAGAAATTATCTCAATAAGATAAAGCCTAACTTCCAAGAGGGAGGTAAGCTGCATGCCTTCGAGAGCGTGTTTGACGGTTTTGAGAGCTTCCTGTACGTGCCAAATACGACAGCGAAGAGCGGAGCCAGCATCCACGATTCACTCGACTCGAAGCGCATCATGAGCTTTGTGGTAATCGCCCTGATTCCTGCTTTGCTCTTCGGTATGTATAATGTGGGATACCAGAATTTCAAGGCTGCAGGTACACTGGATGCTACCAGCTTCATCGAGGTCTTCGGCTTCGGATTCCTGGCTGTCCTTCCTAAGTTGCTGGTTAGCTACATCGTGGGTCTCGGCATCGAGTTTGCCTGGGCTCAGTGGAAGCATGAGGAAATCCAGGAGGGTTACCTCGTCAGCGGTATCATCATCCCATTGATCATTCCTATCTCTACACCGCTGTGGATGCTCGCTCTGGCGTGCGCCTTCGCAGTCATCTTCTGCAAGGAAATCTTCGGTGGTACAGGTATGAACATCTTCAATGTGGCTGTGGGTGCCCGTATGTTCCTCTTCTTCTCATATCCATTGGCTATGAGTGGTGATAAGGTCTGGGTGGCTAAGGATGCTATCTTCGGTTTGGGTAACACCCTGCCTGATGGCTTTACTGCTGCTACTCCTCTCGGTCAGCTGGCTCAGGGCAGCATGCCTTCAGCTAGTCTCTGCGATTCTATCATCGGTTTCATTCCTGGCTGTATCGGTGAGACTTCAGTCATCGCCATCGCCATCGGTGCCATCATCCTTCTCTGGACAGGCATCGCATCATGGAAGACCATGGGCAGCGTATTCGCAGGCGGCATCGTGATGGCGCTTATCTTCCAGGCTCTCGGTATGACACCTATCGCTTGGTATGAGCACATCGTGCTGGGTGGTTTCTGCTTCGGTGCCGTGTTCATGGCTACCGACCCTGTAACCTCTGCCCGTACAGAGAAAGGTAAGTACTTCTACGGATTCTTCATCGGTGCCATCGCCGTTATCGTACGTGTGATGAACCCAGGTTATCCAGAGGGTATGATGCTCGCTATCTTCTTCGGCAACATGTTTGCTCCACTCATCGACTACTGTGTAGTTCAGAGCAACATCTCTCGCCGTGCTAAACGTGCTATTAAATAATGTAGGAGGAATGTAGATATGAAGACAAATTCAAATAGCTATACTATTATCTATTCGGTTATCATCGTGGTAATCGTGGCATTCCTGCTCGCGTTCGTGTCTTCTTCGCTGAAGGCAACACAGGATGCCAACGTGGCTCTTGATACTCAGAAGCAGATTCTGAACTCCCTCAACCTGCGCGACCTTGACAACGCTACTGCGGCTGCCAAATATAAAGAGGTGGTGAAGGACGAGAAGGAGAAGGACGGCATGAAGTATTACGAGTGCGAGATTGATGGTCAGAAGAAGACCGTATATTCCGTGAAGGGTATGGGTCTTTGGGGTGGCATTTCAGGCTTCATCGCCGTTGATGCCGACAACAACACCATCTATGGCGTATATTTCAACCACGAAGGCGAGACAGCCGGACTGGGTGCTGAAATCAAGGACAACCTGAAGTGGCAGCAGAAGTTCCAGGGCAAGAAGATTCACAAGGATGGAGTAGAGGGCATCGCTCTGGGCGTTGAGAAAGACGCTCCTGCCGGCGACCCAAACAATGTGGATGCCGTTACCGGTGCTACATTGACATCCGACGGTGTGGATGCCATGCTCAAGGAAGGTCTTGCTAAATTCATTAAATAACATTGAACGTTGAACATTGAAATTTGAACTTTATGATTAGCTTTCGAGCTTAGATGAAGTTTAGAGAAATATATACATATCATAAAGTTCAATGTTCAAAATTCAAAATTCAAAGTAAATAATATGGCATTATTTAGTAAACAAAATAAGGAGGCATTCATCAAGCCACTGAACGGCGACAACCCTGTCCTCGTCCAGGTGCTTGGTATCTGTAGTGCCCTGGCTGTTACTTCCCAGCTGAAGCCAGCCATTGTGATGGGACTTGCCGTTACTATCATCACGGCATTCTCTAACGTGATTATTTCCATCATCCGCAACACCATCCCTCAGCGCATCCGTATCATCGTCCAGCTGGTGGTCGTTGCTGCCCTGGTTACCATCGTGAGCCAGGTGTTGAAGGCTTTTGCCTACGACGTGAGCGTGCAGCTCTCAGTGTATGTGGGTCTGATCATCACCAACTGTATCCTGATGGGTCGTTTGGAGGCATTCGCCATGATGAACAAGCCTTGGCCTTCATTCCTCGATGGTGTAGGTAATGGTTTGGGTTACGCCCTCATCCTCGTGATTGTGGGTGCAGTGCGTGAGTTTTTGGGCCGTGGTTCTCTGCTCGGTTTCCAGCTGATTCCAGAGGGAGCTTACAGCTTTGGATATGTTAACAACGGTATGATGACCATGCCAGCCATGGCATTGATCCTCGTTGGATGTGTAATCTGGGTACATCGTGCCTATATTTATAAGGAGGAGAAGTAAGATGGAGCACGCAATAAGTTTGTTTTTCCGTTCGATTTTCGTCGATAACATGATCTTCGCCTACTTCCTGGGTATGTGTTCATACTTGGCAGTATCCAAGAACGTGAAGACCTCTTTGGGCTTGGGCTTGGCAGTAACCTTCGTGTTGCTCATCACCGTGCCTGTAGATTACCTGTTGCAGACCAAGGTGCTCAGCGCCGATGGCATTCTGGGTGTTGACCTCACTTACCTGAGCTTCATCCTCTTCATCGCCGTCATCGCCGGCATCGTGCAGCTGGTAGAGATGATTGTAGAGAAGTTCTCACCATCGCTCTATGCAGCGCTGGGTATCTTCCTGCCATTGATTGCCGTAAACTGTGCCATCATGGGTGCATCGCTCTTCATGCAGCAGCGCATCCTGATGGAGCCTACCAATACTCAGGCTATCACCTCTGTATGGGATAGCATCGTTTATGCCGTAGGTTCCGGTTTGGGTTGGACTCTCGCCATCGTTCTGATGGGAGCCATCCGCGAGAAGATGCAGTATTGCGACGTGCCAAAGCCACTGCAGGGACTCGGCATCACATTTATCACAGTAGGCCTCATGGCAATGGCTATGCTTTGCTTCTCAGGCTTGAAAATTTAATAACATTGAACATTGAACTTTGAAATTTGAACTTTATGATTACCTTTTCTTATCTCTCATATACGAGCTGAGATGGGTATAGGTTCAATACAAAGCATATCATTAAGTTCAATGTTCAAAGTTCAAATTTCAAAGTATAAAAATATGGGTAATACATCATTTATATTGGCTAGTATCGGAGTTTTCCTCGTGGTGATTCTCCTGCTGGTTATCATCCTGCTCGTGGCTAAGAAGTATCTGAGCCCTAGCGGAAATGTAAATATCGAAATCAATGGCGACAAGACCATCAACGTGCCTCAGGGCAGCAGTTTGATGACTACGCTGAATGAGAACGGCATCTTCCTGCCTTCTGCCTGCGGCGGTAAGGCAAGCTGTGGCCAGTGTAAGGTTCAGGTGCTCGAGGGCGGCGGCGAGATTCTCGATTCCGAGAAGCCTCACTTCACCCGCAAGCAGATTAAGGACCACTGGCGTCTGGGATGCCAGTGCAAGGTGAAGGGCGACCTGAAGATCAAGGTGCCTGAGAGCGTGATGGGCGTGAAAGAGTGGGAGTGCGAGGTTATCTCCAACAAGAACGTTTCATCATTTATCAAGGAGTTCAAGGTGGCTCTGCCTCCAGGCGAGCACATGGACTTCGTTCCGGGTTCTTACGCTCAGATCAAGATTCCTGCATACGACTGCATCGATTACGACAAGGACTTCGACAAGGATCTCATTGGCGAGGAGTACATCGGAGCATGGAAGAAGTTCAATATCTTCTCTCTCAAGGCTCACAATCCAGAGCCTACCGTTCGTGCTTACTCTATGGCGAACTATCCAGACGAGGGTGATATCATCACTCTTACTGTCCGTATCGCCACAACTCCATTCTTGCCACGTCCACAGGTAGGATTCCAGAACGTACCTACAGGTATCGCTTCTTCTTACATCTTCTCTCTGAAACCAGGCGACAAGGTAATGATGAGTGGTCCTTACGGCGACTTCCATCCTAATTTCACATCAGGCAAGGAGATGATCTGGATTGGTGGTGGTGCCGGTATGGCTCCATTGCGTGCTCAGATCATGCACATGACCAAGACCCTGCACACCACAGATCGTGAGCTTCACTTCTTCTACGGAGCGCGTGCATTGGGTGAGGCATTCTTCCTTGAGGACTTCTGGGAGCTTGAGAAGGAATTCCCTAACTTCCACTTCCATCTTTCATTGGACCGCAAGGACCCAGTGGCAGATGCTCAGGGCGTGAAGTACTACGAGGGCTTTGCTGTTAACTGCATCCGTGATACCTACTTGAAGGATCACGAGGCACCAGAGGATTGCGAGTACTATCTCTGCGGACCTCCAATGCTGATCAAGACCGTTACAGATTATCTGGATTCTCTGGGAGTTGATCCTGAGAGCATCATGTATGATAACTTCGGATAATCTGAAAGGTTCAGATATAAAATATAAGGCTGCAATGTGATGAACATTGCAGCCTTTATTTGTTTATGTCATATTGCGATCGTCTTCATTTTTGGGCATAAAAAAAGCGATGACCTTCACAGGCTACCGCTCCAAATCTTCAATAGGTATTAGTTTTCCTTAAGGTAAAAAGATTGTTTTCAGGATAACTGCTGCAAAGGTATACATTTTTTTTAATATTACCAAATTATTTGAGCAGTATTTTATAAAGGAATGTGGCGTGTGGGGACACAATAATGTTTATTAAAATTCTTTAACTAAAAACTGATAAAAGATAATAAAAAAAGGCCGAAACATCACGTCCCAGCCCAGTTGTTGTACTCTCTAAAAATCATTTCGCTAGATGTAAAGAGAATACGGAAAAAATCCTTTTATTTCTGTTTCTTAATCTTTTCTACGTAAGCATCGATCACTGCTACTGCAGTAATGTTAACGATGTCCTGAACGCTGCTCTCAGAATCGGTGAAGTGGATAGGCTTGTTAAGACCCATCTGGATAGGACCGATGATTTCAGCCTCAGGATTCAATGCCTGGAGGAGCTTGTAAGCACCGTTGGCACTGCTCAGGTTAGGGAATACCAATGTGTTGACATCCTTGCCCTTGAGACGAGAGAATGGATACTTCTCATCGCGGAGATCCTTGTTGAGAGCGTAGTTCACCTGCATCTCACCGTCAATGGCAAGTTCAGGGAATTCCTTCTGCATTTCAGCAACAGCCTTCTTTACCTTGACAGGAGAACCTACGTTGTCGGTACCGAAGTTAGAGTAGCTCAACATGGCCATGATAGGCTCCTCGTTGAAGAACTTCACTGTTCCGGCAGACAACTTGGCGATGTCGGTCAGGACATCCTCGTCAGGGTGACGGTTAATCAATGTATCTGCAATGTAGTATACGCCCTTCTGGGTGTTGAGGATGTGCATGGTACCGAATGTCTTGTATTCGTCACGGATACCGATAACGTCCTTAGCCACCTTGATGGTATTGCTGTATTTAGTATAGAGACCAGTGATGAAAGCATCAGCATCACCCTGCTCAACCATAGACATTCCGAAGTAGTTGCGCTCATACATCTTGTCGTAAGCCTCTTCGAAGCTGTAGCCCTCACGAGCACGCTTCTCAGCCAGGTGCTTGGCGAACTTGGCACGGCGACCCTGCTCTTTGTCTGCACGCATATCTACGATTTCGATGTCAGAGAGGTCGAGCTTCAGGCGGTTAGCCACACGGTTCAGACGATCTGGGTTACCCAACAGGATAGGCTGGCAGATACCCTCGCTCTTAGCCTGCACGGCAGCCTTCAGCATGGTAGGGTTACCGCCCTCTGCGAATACTACGCGCTGTGGGTGAAGGCGAGCTGTGTCGTGGAGCTTGCGGGTAAGCTTGGTCTCCTGACCGAGCAACTGGCGCAACTGCTGCTTGTACTGCTCCCAGTCTGTGATAGGAGTACGTGCAACGCCACTGTCCATAGCAGCCTTGGCTACTGCTGCAGAAACCTCAGTAATCAAACGTGGGTCAACTGGCTTTGGAATGAAGTACTTAGGACCGAATGAAAGGTCGTTTACGTGGTAAACATCATTCACTACATCAGGTACAGGCTGCTTTGCCAAATCAGCGATAGCATGAACGGCAGCCATCTTCATCTCTTCGTTGATGGCGCGTGCGTGAACGTCGAGCGCACCACGGAAGATGTATGGGAAACCAATTACATTATTAATCTGGTTAGGATAGTCTGAACGGCCGGTAGACATCAGTACGTCTGGGCGGCTAGCCATGGCATCCTCGTAGCTGATTTCAGGAACAGGGTTAGCCAAGGCGAATACTACAGGACTGTCAGCCATAGAGCGAACCATATCCTGAGTCAGTACATTGCCCTTGCTCAATCCAACGAATACGTCAGCACCCTTTACAGCCTCTTCCAGGGTATGGATGTCGCGGCGGTCGGTAGCAAACATCTTCTTCTGCTCGGTCAGGTTCTCACGGTCGCTTGTGATAACGCCCTTAGAGTCGAGCATCACGATGTTCTTGATCTGTGCACCGAGAGCAACATAGAGTTTTGTACAGCTGATAGCAGCAGCACCTGCACCGTTTACGACGATCTTTACGTTCTTGATGTCCTTGCCGGCCACTTCGAGAGCGTTCTTCAAACCGGCAGCAGAGATGATTGCAGTACCGTGCTGGTCATCGTGCATGACAGGGATGTCAAGGTTCTTCTTCAGGCGCTCCTCTATATAGAAGCACTGAGGTGCCTTGATGTCCTCCAGGTTGATACCACCAAATGTAGGAGCAATACGTTCTACGGTTTCGCAGAATTTCTCAGGGTCTTTTTCAGCCACTTCGATATCGAAAACGTCGATGCCGCCATAAATCTTGAAAAGCAATCCCTTGCCTTCCATAACTGGCTTTCCGCTCATGGCGCCAATGTCGCCGAGACCGAGCACGGCAGTTCCGTTACTAATTACTGCTACCAAGTTACCCTTGTCAGTATACTTGTATGCGTCATCTGGGTTTTGCTGAATCTCGAGGCAAGGGAATGCTACGCCTGGAGAGTAAGCAAGGCTCAGGTCTGTCTGTGTGTGGTAAGGTTTTGTTGGCTTTACCTCAATCTTACCAGGACGGCCATTCTCATGATACAGAAGAGCCGCCTCTTTTGTGATTTTTACCATAATAATATATTGGTTTGAAGTTTTATTTTCTTACAGATTCGTGCTTTTAAGCAGCGATTTCTAAAAGTTTTTGCAAAGGTAATAAAAAACTTAGTAAAAACGAATGGTTTTTTATTTTTTTTTGTATCTTTGCACAAAAATAAGTCCACAAAGCATATAAATTGACATATAGATATGGCAGAAATTAATCAATACAGACAAGAGCTGAGAAATAAAATCATAGACTATGCCATGGCTGAGTTTTACAAACGAGGCGTAAAAGCGGTTAAGATGGATGAAATCTCTCGCGGACTTCATGTATCTAAGCGCACTGTTTATGAAATATTCGGTGACAAGGAGGAGCTTCTTCTTGCCGGCATGAAGATGCAGCAGGCGAAAGAACTGCAGTCGCTGGAAGAGTTTGCCAATACGCAAGCCCGCAATGTGATTGATATCATCAGTTATGTGTATAAGCTGCAGATGCGTCGCAATGAGCAGGTGGGAGTGGTTTTCTATGAGGAGATCCATAAGATTCCCCGTGTTGTGGAATTCATGCGCGAGTATCATTCTAAGGAGTGTGAGGAGAGAAGCAAGTTTTTTGCTGCAGGTGTGAAGGAGGGACTGTTCCGCCCTAATCTCAATTATGAGGTGTTGTCTGAAGTGGGGCATGTTACCATGGAAGAAATCATGCACCGTCAGCTTTATCGCACTTATTCGATGCAGGAACTTTTTGATAATTATGTGCTTACGGTTATCAGGGGCTTCTGTACCGAGCGTGGACTCATGGCGCTGGATAGGGCTTTGGCTGGTCTGTAAAGCTGCAGCCCCTCTAGGGGCTTCCTCTAACTTCCCTTAACTTCCCCCTATGCGAAAGCCCAGTCTATTACTGTTTGTAAATCCAATATAAAATTTTGTTGATGATTCGGGTATAGAATCTGAACCATCTGTAGCTTGTTACGGGTTTGCCACCGAAGTTGAGGAGGAATTCCCTGTATAGATTCTGCTTCCAGGGTAAACCCGCATCCATGAAGCGGAAATGGGCGTAGCCGTGCTCATGGGCATACTTCAGGGCATACCAGATGGTCATGGCTTCTGGATGCAGATGGAGGCGGCTCTTGCGCTTGCCCACTGCATAAAGAAGGTAGGCATTGCCCTGGAAGAAGACGCAGGCACAGCCTCCTATCACTTTCCCCTTGTATGTGGTAACGAAGATTCTGCTCTCGGGGTTTCCTGCAAAGTGCATGAAAAACTCCTTAGCTGGGACGAATCTTCTCAGCTTTAACCGATAGAAATTCTTGAGCATCCGGTAGAAGAGGGCGATGTCCTGAGCCGATGTGGCTTCGTGGTTTTCCACTCCCTTTGCCGTCATGCGCTCTACTATGTTTGCCATCTTGGCAGAGAGTCTGCTTTCCGGTGCCTTGCTGTGGAGCGAATGGTGTATTTCCTGCCAGGCGATAGGGAAGTAGCCCAGTCTACGGAAGAAGCGATAGCCGAACATTTTCTTCTTCATGTCCGAAAATTCGATGTAGAAGCAGAGGCGGTGGCGAAGCTTCAGGGTGATGGCCTTCAGCAGCAGTGGAAAGAGGGTTTCTGTCTCTGTCTCGTCCGCATAGCATCCTTCCCCATGCGCATGTGCGTGCGTATATAAATAAGGTGGAAAGAGCGAACCTCGTCTGCGTACGATGACGAGCAGCTGTCCTCTTACTTCGCCGTCTCTGGTTGCTACGGCCATGTAAGGGGTGTCTTTGGGTGTCTGTTCCTCTATCAGGAACAGTGTTTTGCTGTGAAAGAAGTTGCCTTCCAGGAGTTCGGGCAACTCATTGCTTTCTGTATATATCCTGATGCTGAAATCATTCATATCTTTCTCTTTCTGCTGTTTTATGCAAAAATAATAAATTAATCATAAAAATGCAAGTCTTTTATCAAAAGTATGACTTATTTTTAGTATTTTTGCACATTATGAAGATAATTATGATAGGTGCTGGCAATTTAGCCACCAGTTTGGCTGTGGCTTTAACCGATGCCGGTCACGATATTTTACAGGTTTATAGTAGGACGATGCAATCGGCGCAGACTTTGGCAACGATTGCAGGCGGGGCTGCTGTCACCGATATTTCCCAGGTGAGAGCCGATGCTGATGTCTATATACTTTCCGTGAAGGACGATGCGCTTCCAGTGCTTATTCCTCAGCTTTGCAGGGGCAGGGAAGACAAGCTGTTCCTTCATACCGCAGGTTCTGTTTCCATAGATGTTTTCCAGGGTATGGCCCGCCATTACGGTGTGTTTTATCCTATGCAGACGTTCTCCAGGCAGAAGCGTGTCTCCTTCGAAGAGATTCCTTGTTTTATAGAGGGTTCGGGCGAAGAGGAGACAGATGCCATCGAGGCGTTGGCTTCTCAGTTGAGCCATCGGGTTTACCGTTTGTCGAGTGAGGCTCGCAAGTATCTGCATCTCTCTGCCGTCTTTGCCTGCAATTTTGTGAATCATTGTTATGCCATCAGTGCCGAGCTTCTTGAGAAGCATGGTATTCCGTTCGATGTGATGCTTCCGCTGATTGACGAGACGGCAGCCAAGGTGCATCAGATGTTACCGAAGGATGCGCAGACCGGTCCGGCGGTAAGATATGATGAGAATGTAATCAGGGCGCAGAGTCAGCTTCTCAAGAATAATCCGCTGGTGAAGGATATCTATGACAGAATGAGCATGAATATCCACCGTTTAAGTGAAGAGTTCAATAGCTTTACTAATCATAAAGTTCCAAGTTCAAAGTATGATAAATTACGATTTAGATAAGATAAAGGCCGTTATTTTTGATGTGGATGGCGTGTTGTCTAGACAGACCATTACGCTGGCCAGTTCTGGCGAACCGCTTCGCACGGTTAACATCAAGGACGGCTATGCCATTCAGTTGGCACAGAAGATGGGATTGCGCATAGCCATTCTCACGGGTGGTACCACCGAGGCGATACGCAAGCGTTATGAAGGTTTGGGCTTAGAGGATATTTTCATGGGATGTGCCGTGAAGATTCATACCTACGATGAGTTCCTGGTGAAGTATCAGCTTTCGGATGAGGAGATTATCTATGTAGGAGATGATATTCCTGATTATGAGGTCATGCGCCGTTGCGGATGTCCATGTTGTCCTGCTGATGCATGTTCGGATATCAAGTCTATTTCCCGCTACATCTCTTCAGCCAATGGTGGCGAAGGAGTGGGCAGGGATATTGTAGAGCAGGTGCTTCGTGCCAAGGGCCATTGGCTTTCCAGCGCCAAGGCCTTTGGGTGGTAATGTAAGTGAAGAGGGCATTTAAGTGAAGAAACAACGTTCGGCGGCCGAAAGGGAAAGCCAATTCAATAGCTTTACTAATCATAAAGTTCAAAGTTCCAAGTTCAAAGTTCCAAGTTCAAAGTAAGATGAATTATAAGATCATTTTGGCGAGTAATTCGCCACGCCGCAGGGAACTGCTGGCCGGATTGGATATTCCTTTCGAGGTAAAGGTTATCAAGGGCATTGATGAGAGCTATCCTGAATCTCTTGATGCCTATGAGGTGGCAGAATATATTTCCAGTAAGAAGGCAGAGGCTTATCGGAGCCTTCTGGATGAAGAACCTTCTGGAAAAGCTTCAGAAGAACAGGGTGAGGATGCAGCCCAGACGCTCATTCTTACTTCTGATACCGTTGTGATTGCCCCAACTGCTGACGAGCAGAACGATCAGGAGGGAAAGGGCGTAATTCTCGGAAAACCGAAGGATGAGGAGGATGCCGTGCGCATGCTACGGATGCTGAGCGGCAAGACCCATCATGTGGTAACGGGCGTATGTCTGACTACCCGCAGTCAGCAGCGCCATTTCTCGGTTACTACCGAGGTAACGTTCAAGCAGCTCAGTGATGCAGAAATCAGATATTACATCTCGCATTACAAGCCTTTCGACAAGGCAGGAGCCTATGGCATTCAGGAATGGATTGGCTATATCGGATGCACTGGATTGAAGGGCAGCTATTTCAATGTAATGGGCCTTCCCGTACAGCGCATCTATGAAGAAATAGCCAGGATGTAATACGTATGATTGTAAGCGGATTTGTCGCTGAAATCGCCGGAATGAAAGCTGAAAAGGCGCAAAAGCGAAAGAATGTACGGCAATTTAGATTTTTTAAAATTTGATTTTTCCTCATATCATAAATTATGACTATCTTTGTGCGTTTTATGTAACTAACGAAGAAATATGAGTGAAAAAATGAAAGCCCAGGCAAGAGAAATCCTGGACCAGTATCTGGAGTCAAACCTGCATCGTAAGACCCCGGAAAGATATGCCATCCTTGATGCTGTCTTCAGCATGAGAGGACATTTTACATTAGAGGAGCTGGGTGCTGCTCTGGAAAGGAAGAATTTCAGAGTGAGCAGAGCCACGCTCTATAATACCATCCATCTCTTCCTGGAGTTGAGATTGGTGGTGAGACATAGTCTGGTGGATGGAACCAAGTACGAGGCCAGTTCCAGCAACGAGAACCACGTGCATCAGGTATGCACCGTATGCGGAAGAGTTACTGAGGTGCAGGCACCCCTGGTGACGGCAGCCATCAACGAGACCAGATTGCAGCGGTTCCGCAAGGACGCCTTCGTGCTCTACATCTATGGTGTATGCAGCATCTGTCAGGCAAAGATTACGCGACTCCGCAACAACAAGAACGAAAAGTCTAAATAATTTTATATTAAAATAAAATGAACACAGGTAAAGTAGATGTCCTACTGGGTTTGCAGTGGGGCGATGAAGGTAAAGGTAAGGTGGTTGACGTGTTGACCCCTAAGTATGATGTCATTGCTCGTTTCCAGGGTGGTCCTAACGCAGGTCATACCCTCGAGTTCGAAGGCGAGAAGTATGTGCTCCGCTCTATCCCTTCTGGTATTTTCCAGGGTGGTAAGGTGAACATCATTGGTAATGGCGTAGTCTTGGCTCCAGACCTCTTCATGGGTGAAGCTAAGGATTTGGAGAAGAGCGGTCACGACCTCAAGAGTCGTCTCTTCATCTCGAAGAAGGCTCATCTCATCATGCCTACTCATCGTGTGCTCGATGCTGCTATCGAGGCTTCTAAGGGTAAGAACAAGGTGGGTACTACCGGTAAGGGTATCGGTCCTACTTATACAGATAAGGTGAGCCGTACCGGTCTCCGTGTAGGCGATATCCTCGACAATTTCGAGGAGAAGTATGCTGCTCATAAGGCTGCTCATCTCAAGACCATCGCAAGCCTCGGTTATACCGACTTCGATATCACAGAGGTTGAGAAGACCTGGATGGAGGGCATTGAATACTTGAAGCAGTTCAAGCTCATCGATAGCGAGGTGGAAATCAACAAGGTGCTTCGTTCCGGCAAGGATATCCTCTGCGAGGGTGCTCAGGGTACTATGCTCGATGTTGACTTCGGTTCTTATCCTTTCGTTACTTCTTCCAATACCATCTGTGCTGGTGCCTGCATCGGTCTGGGTATCGGTCCTAACCGCATCGGCAATGTCTATGGTATCATGAAGGCTTATTGTACTCGTGTTGGTGCAGGTCCATTCCCTACAGAGCTCTTCGACGAGACAGGTGCCAAGATCCGTGACCTCGGTCATGAGTATGGTGCTGTTACCGGACGTGAGCGTCGTTGCGGCTGGTGCGACCTCGTACAGCTCAAGTATTCTGTGATGGTGAACGGTGTTACCGAGCTCATCATGATGAAGAGCGACGTGCTCGATGGCTTCGATACTATCAAGGCCTGCGTGGCATATAAGTTGAAGGACGGTTCTGTTACCACCGATTTCCCATACGAAATCGATGATGTAGAGCCTGTATACAAGGAGTTCAAGGGCTGGAAGACAGATATGACCCAGTTCACTTCTGAGAATCAGTTCCCACAGGAGTTCAAGGACTACATTGCATTCGTAGAGGAGTTCCTCGAGACCAAGATTGGCATCATCTCAATCGGTCCAGACCGTGCTCAGACTATTGTACGTAAATAATCAAGATTTAAAAATAAAAGAATAAGAATTAAGAATGGATTCATGTTTCAGACCATGAATTTCATTCTTAATTCTTAATTATACATTATTAATTAATACAACATGGCTCAGAAACCAAGTATACCAAAGGGCACGAGAGATTTTGGTCCTGTAGAGATGGCGAAGCGCAATTACATCTTCAATACCATCAAGGACGTATATGCCCTTTACGGATTCCAGCAGATTGAGACTCCTGCCATGGAGACTCTTCAGACATTGATGGGAAAATATGGCGAGGAGGGCGACAAGCTGCTCTTTAAGATTTTGAATTCAGGAGACTATATGAATAAGGTGAGCGATGAGGACATTCATTCGCTCGGATCGCTCAAGTTGGCTGCCAAGCTCTGCGAAAAGGGACTTCGCTACGACTTGACTGTACCTTTTGCCCGTTACGTAGTCCAGCATCGTGAAGAACTCCAGATGCCTTTCAAGCGCTATCAGATTCAGCCTGTATGGCGTGCTGACCGCCCTCAGAAGGGTCGTTACCGTGAGTTCTATCAGTGTGATGCCGATGTGGTTGGCTCTGATTCTCTTCTCAACGAGGTAGAGCTGATGCAGATTGTGGATACCGTCTTCACCAAGTTTGGCGTGCGCGTATGCATCAAGATCAACAACCGCAAGATTCTGACTGGTATCGCTGAGGTTATCGGCGAGGCAGAGAAGATTGTAGACATCACCGTGGCTATCGACAAGCTCGACAAGATTGGTCTCGACAATGTAAACGAGGAACTTCGTCAGGATGGTATCTCTGAAGAAGCGATAGAGAAGTTGCAGCCAATCATCTCTCTGTCAGGCACAAACGATGAGAAGCTTGAAGTAATTTCTAATGTTCTCGAAGGCTCGGAGGTGGGCTTGAAGGGAGTAGAGGAAACCAAGTTTATCCTCGATACCTTGAAGGCTGTAGGTCTGAAGAACGAGATAGAACTCGACCTTACCCTGGCTCGTGGCTTGAACTATTATACTGGAGCCATCTTCGAGGTGAAGGCGCTCGATACTCCTATGGGCAGTATCACCGGTGGTGGCCGTTATGACAACCTTACCGGCATCTTCGGTCTTCCAGGCTTGAGTGGTGTAGGTATCAGTTTCGGTGCCGACCGCATCTATGATGTGCTGAATGCCCTCGATCTCTATCCTAAGGAGGCGGTGAATACCACCCAGGTGCTCTTCATCAATTTCGGTGAGAAGGAGACTGCCTACTGCCTGCCTGTCATCAGTGCAGCCCGTGCAGCCGGTATCCGTACAGAGATTTTCCCTGATAAGGCGAAGATGAAGAAGCAGATGAGCTATGCCAATGCCAAGAACATTCCGTTTGTGGTGCTTGCAGGCGAAAACGAGATGGCTCAGGGCAAGGTTACATTGAAGAATATGGAAAGCGGTGAACAGACCCTGGTTTCTACCGAGGAGCTGATTGCTGCTGTAAAGAAATAAGAATTTAGTTGTTTATATATAGGTCTCGTCCTCTCATGCTGATGTATGTGAATATATGGTATGGCAGGGCGAGTTTTTTTATTCTGTAATGACAAATTCTTAAACTACAAAAACAATGAAGAAAATAAAGGCTATTTTATGTGTCTTCCTGTTGGCTTTGTTGATGACATCCAGCACGAAGACCACCACCATCTTTGTGATTGGTGATTCTACCGCAGCCGAGAAGGGCAATTACAAGACGAGTCCTGAGCGTGGCTGGGGTATGGTTTTGCAGGGTTGTTTCGATGACAGGATCATCGTAGACAATCATGCCGTCAACGGTCGCTCTTCCCTGAGCTTCCTCAACGAGGGCCGCTGGCAGAAGGTATTGGACAAGATCAAGCCGGGCGATTATGTCTTCATCCAGTTCGGACATAACGACGAAAAGCCGAAGCCAGACCGTCATACCGATCCGGGTTCCACCTTTGATGCCAATCTCGCCAAGTACGTGAACGAGACCCGTGCCAAGGGCGGCATTCCGGTACTTTTCAATGCCGTAGTACGCCGTTGCTATTATTCTGAGGAACTGAAGAATGATGATGATGAGAAACTGCGCAACAAGAAGTATGACGGCAAGGAGCTCATCAACAGCGATACCCTGATAGATACGCATGGCGCCTATGTGGTAGCGCCTCGTCATGTGGCAAAGGCATTGAATGTTCCTTTCGTTGATGCTACCAAGGTTACCCACGACATCGAGACCAGCATGGGCATCGAGGGCAGCCGCAAGCTTCACATGTGGTTCTTGCCAGGCGTGAACCCGCAGGTTCCCGCTGGCAAGAAAGACAATACACATTATAATATCTATGGAGCTCGCATCGTAGCCAACGCTTTGGCTGATGAAATAGGCAAGCAGGTTCCGGCACTCAAGAAACACGTCCGTCATTTCGACCATGTGGTATCCCAGGAGGGTAGAGGTGATTTCTTTACGCTTCAGGAAGCGGTAGATGCCATTCCGGCAGGCAAGAAGACTACCATCCTCATTCTGGGTGGTGACTGGAAAAAGCCAGTCCGCATGGATGGAAAGAAGATTAAGTTCGTAAAGTATTTCGGTGCAACCATCAGATAATGGATTCCTGCGCCAGCCATGCCTTGACGTCGAAACAAGGTATCAATATCAATGAGGCCAATACCCATGATTTCGAGACCATGTTTAACAGACTGTGCACATCCCGACCAAA